>Ga0307507_10001086_pt1 | contig 60354 bp, 18 predicted proteins | sample 7_EM_MG_FD_207223 | JGI IMG/M metagenome (GOLD analysis project Ga0307507, IMG submission 207223) | Populus trichocarpa ectomycorrhiza microbial communities from riparian zone in the Pacific Northwest, United States - 7_EM | ecosystem: Host-associated > Plants > Roots > Unclassified | place... | reverse complement strand
AAAGCTTCGTATTTCTAAGAACGGCTGCTTGATTCGGCCGATTTAATTGGTAGGCTCTTATCGATACCGTAAGGACCAATTTTGACGGGTTAAGGGATATATGCTCTCCTTTTTGATAGTTCTATCGATCATCCGTTTCCTCCACTTCCATATGCCAAGACGGATTACAGAGCCCTTCGCTCGGAGAAGCTCGGAATGCATATTTTTAAGAGCTAAATATCTTTAAAACTTAGAACTATCTTCTCTTTTGACAGAGCTATTATCCTAATACGAGTCCAGGCAGCAGTCTTGGCTGAGACTTACGTGAAACGTAAATATAACAGCTCCGCAGCTTTTCGTTGTCTGTGCTAGTTGGAAATATCAAAAGTGGATAACAGGAGCCCGACTATGCTATAACGCAATTCCATAAACTTTGAATGCAGAAACGAAATATTTTAATAACGGAAAATCAACAGGCCACGCAGCTGTTTGGTGAGTTCCGTTGTTTTGACTGGCGGAGAGGACTTGAGGAACGTCATCGGAGGTGGCTGAGTCCAGGCAGCAGCCTTGGCTGAAACTTACGTGAAACTATGTAAATGCACCTAATTATAGTCCAGTGAAAGGTGGGCCAAGGTTAGCGCTGAGAAAGGTAGCGCCTATTGAGAATTTGCCCGCATGGGATTTTGATTTTTTTACAGCAAATTGGCCGTGCAGCATACCCGCCCACACATCCAATTATTTTCATGTCTATGTAAGCAGAAATGAGCCCGTACGGGAATTTTCGCTGCACGGGCAGTTTCGCCGCGTGGGCATTCAGCGAATGCGGCCAGTATTTCGCCAGTTTACTTAAGCAAAGTAAACCCGCACGGGAGATATGGCTGCATGGGCGATTTGCCCGCACTAGTGTTTTGCCCACACAGCCAAAGCGCCCATACAGCAAAAAGCCCGTACGGGTGCTGACTGGCCACGCGGCAAAACTGCCCGTGCAGCGAAAAGCCCACACAGCCAAAGCGCCCATACAGCCAAAGCGCCCATAGGGCCAAAAAGCCCATACGGGTTTTCCTTGCTTAGGTAAACTGGCGAAATACCTGGCCGCATGCGAAGAACTCCCGTGCGGGCTTGTTTCCGCTTACATAAACTTGAAATGATTGGCCGCGCTGGTTAAATAACGACGCAATAAAACCGTCAGTGCTGGCTCATTTTTCGGAGAAATCAATTTTTAATTTGCATTGTACTCCATTGCAACTTCGAGAAAGCATGAAATATCAATCCGACCAGCTATGTGATCTACAAAACATATTTACTGAGTGCTGTATATGAGCAAACCTACGTATACGAGTTTGAATTCTCAACTGATCCAACACCTCTTCCCAACCATGCGAAGTGAACGTCGAATCCTTCGCTAGAACCCCTAAATGAAAACGCTATCAACATGCTCTGCCCCATTAAACTCACGCATAAATCTCTCGCTCACAGTCAAAGCTTTGGAAAGGTGCGCCAACTTTATCCTACAGTTCTCCATCGTGGCTAGTGCGTGGGCTGTGGAAACAACATTCTTGATCTAAGCTTGGTTAGTGAATTGATACCCCATACATGCAATCAAGGGTACCATACCTGCCGCCCATTGAGCTTACTGTTAACCAGCCGTTCCATTTCTTGATCACCTGCAGAGATCCAACAGTTCTCCCGGGAAATGAGGCCTTGATCCGTTCCCATGATAGATTCCTTTTCTCTTTTAAATCGATAAGCAATTGGTCTTCCTCTTTGGTGAACCTGATATTGGCCCTTGGCTTACGGGACCACTCGGCAGAGTCAATTGGTGAAGGAAGTTGATGGCTGAATTCTATGGTGTACAACCCATCTTCCTTACGTCGGAGGAAGCCCCGGATTGGCCATTCTTCCGTATCGGCGTTTAATGCTACTTTCGATGCAGCATTACCACAGTTGGAGGTGGAGCCTGCCGATGACGATCTTCGGGCATAACGGCGGCGGCCTCTAAGGAGTGTCTGCCGCTTACGATAATCGCTGATAGGCGCAGTGCTCCGGTTGGACTCGTGCATGGATAAAGCACGGCGACGTTGCTGGGCACGATGCTTGGTAGCACGCTTCGAGGTCGAACCGCCGCGGTTAAATACAGACAATCGCTGCCGCTCGGCGTTCTTGTGGCCCTTGTGGCCCTTGTCGTCGCCACCATCACTGTCATCATCCTCGGTTTTATTGTCCGTGTTATCGCTAGAACTGTCGTTGAAGTCATTATCACTATCGTGCTCTTCATTGCTAGCACCATCGTCGTCATCCTCGTCTTCCGTAAAATCATGGACCGGATCGTCAAGGATTTGATTATAACCATCGGCGCCAACCTTGTCCTGCGATGGTTCAATGTCGCAGAGAGCGGTAGAATCCTGAAGGGAAGGGCTTGTAGGCCGCGCGGCGGATACAGCTCGCTCGTCTACGATGCAACCATCGTCGGAATTACGAATAGTTACGTCGTGCGGCAATTGCGAGTTAAGGTCGAGGATAGGGCGGTTAGGAGGAGGGGTCTTGCAGGATGCGGGTGACTCTCGTCGCTTCCGGTGCCGTATGCTCTTGCCGCCACCGTTATTGTCGCCGCTGTCTTCGGCAGAATCATCAGAATTATAATCGACGTTGTCGGGTTGTCTAAGCTCATCGAGTTTCCGCTTCTTTAGTATCGACAGCTCGCCTCCCGTGTTTACCTTCTCGTGATCGCTCTCATTATCAACAGGCGGGTTGTCTATGTCTAAGTTTGTTAGTTCAGGATTACGGCAATCGCGATGTCTGCAACTCACTAAGGCTCTTTGCTTTCTTAACTCCCGAAGACTTTTAATCCGCTGCCACATGTGTCTAGTGTCTCCCTGGGCTGCGAGGAAATTGCGGCACCGAGCTTCTCAGCTGGATTATCCGTTTGATGACCACCTGGTACCGGAAGCTTGACATTATCGTGGACATTTCGGCGTTCGAGGATATCGTCAAATGAAGGTAGCTCCTCCTCATCACTACTCTCATTTCAGTCGCCTACCAATTGTTAGACAAGACTATCGCGTATTAGAGGTAATGTGCACACCTAATTGACGACGTTCGGCATGACTACCGGCTTTATTATCTGCTTCGTCGCTTTCAGTTTCCGAGTCTAGATCGGAGTCGTCGTCGATGAGCATCGGATTTGCTGCTAGCCGTTAGATATACAGGTTTACGGCAGCTGGAAATGGGGAGGAAGGGGAGGGCGAGCTTAGGATAATCACCTTGACTGTTACCTTCGACGCCTTGAGGGCGATTTGGATTCCCATCAGTGTGCTCGTTTTCGTTATCACCCTCAGCATCTGTAATCGCTTTGTTAGGAGCAAGCAAAAAAAAAATTAATTAAAGACATTTGCGTGTTATAACTTGCCTGAGTATAGTAGACCCAAAACTTTCGCTGTCTCCATAGTGGGCGTTAGAGGTCTCTTTATTTTCTTAGATCTGCTACTTGGGCCTTTCTCAGGTGCCGCCATTGCACGATGAGAAGAGGAAGCCCTCCGGTTTTCAGGAGGGCCAGTGTAGAAATTGTTTTTATCAAGTGAAATCTCTGGAGGGAAGCGGAAAGAATTTGAAGAAGCTGCCATTGTTGCTGCCGCCATTGTCGCTGTTGGGGCTGCAGTTGTTGTTGCCGTCACCGTTGACTTGCACCTCTCCACTGGCACTAGGGGAGACGGAAGCACGGAGGGCTTTTAAGTGCACCAGAGGACCTCTCTTTGCCGCCAGCTTTCATGCGCCGCATCAGCGCCCATAGAAACGTTCCGTGTTCTTAACAAATCAAAGCGCGTGATGCACGCCCCTTAAGATAGTGTGGATCGGAGTAGATTGCCGTTCGCGATGCATGAAGATTTGCAAGGGCTCGAGCTCTGCCGCCTGATCAACGCCTTTAGGAAATTGTGGTCGAACCGTATCCATCTATCCGAGCTGACACATTCAGCTCTGACACTACTGTCGCATCAAGCCCCTTATCAGGAGGATGGTGGCGTGAATTCTCCACCCTCATTCCTTGGGTAAGGGCCAGCGCTGACGTGTCCGTTCCCAACACGATAATGCCGGGCGAGCTGGAATGCTTTGGGCTTCCTTCCGATCCTCCGCGAGACTATTCTTCGTAGCGTTGGACATGTGAGGGCTCTGCCTTGACTGTTGCCGTGCGAATTAAGGCCATCCAAGCAACCCGATTCTGCCTTGCTCCCTCAAAGTGCCCATGAAACCCCCCCCCCCGGGGCTTCCACAGAGCGGCAGATTGCCCAAGCGAGTAGCACGGATAGGTTTGGACAAACCGAGACACAAGTTAGCGATTATTGGTGGCGTCGAGCCGAAACCAAGAATCCTACCAAGGTAAGGGGCTGATAGACCGGTGAAAGCGAAGGAAACGCGCGTTGTGAGATGCTTTGACTTCGTCCGGTCGAGATTATTGGTCTCAACCATGCTGTTCCCGATACTGATAAAGTCATAGTGTGTATGTGCATGAAAGGCGCTGCATAAGAGACTGCATGAGACACCGCGTGATGCTCGTTCAATAAGCCCCCATGACGTGGCTGCCTGGGGTCAGGGATCCTTCGCAGTCGTGCCAAGCACCGCTATGTGATGCTCCGCGTTACTTCTGTTTTCGATTAGGGTGGTGCGTAGCATCGCCCCTATGATGTAAAACTGCTCGTACAGCAGACCGATCGGAGTCCACGCTCTGCTCCACTCAACGCCTCAGGAGTCATGAAGCCGACTGGAGCTGATAGCCCCTGATGCTGAATGCGGCAGGCCGCAGCACGTTCCCAAAACGCCGTAACAATGCGACCATGCAGGCAGGCAGGCATGGCGCCAAACGATGCTACGCGTGACGTCTGTTTGAGTGATCCCTAACATAACGCCATGACATGGTCGCTCGGATCGGCGATCCTCCGCAGCACATCCCAGGCGAAGGAGAGACGGGAGGAATTGAAGGAGGCGGTGGTGCTGACGCGGCCAGTAACTGCAGACTCTCTCGATCGGCAGCTACGGACAGTGGCATTTGGGACGCGAAAGGAAGAGCAGGAGAAGAGTTCAAGCAGTGTGAAATACCGTACGCGCTTAGTAGCCGGAGTCTCTAGAGACTGAACGCGGGCCGCGGGCAGCACCAAGAGAGGTTGACGAATATGGAAGACATCAGCACCAGCGGTTGGGATTGGAAAAGGGGCGCGAGATTGTCTATCGCTGTAGAGGGGAGACTCGTCCGTCGGGGAGGCCGCAATTTACTGCATCAATCGTTAGTTTGAGACACGGAAATGAAAAAAGCGGGCAGTGCTTGCATGCGCATAAACACCGAGGGGACGGTAAATGCCTCAGCGCGGCCGTGCCAAGGACTAGAAAGGAGGAGGGGAAGGCACGGTGTTAGGGAGAAAAGAGAAGATGGAGGAGGGAGAGTAAAACGGCGAGGGAAGGACGTTTTTATGTGATGAGGTCGGAGCACGGGCCAGAATAAAAGCGGCGGGTGAGCAAGCTTTGCCCGCAAAGGAAGCCTCCATTTCCTGATGCAGATTCACCATCACAGATATTACTTATAAAATGGAGAGGCTTTTATAAGCCTATATAGGAACCTATTAACTCTATAGGACTTATATAAGCTGCAGAAGACTTTTATAAACTCTACCTAGAACTACTATAGCCCTATCTCGCAGAAGCTTAAGTTTAAAGGGGGGGTACTGTTATGGGACGCCTCCGTAATACCTTATATATATACAATCTGCCGCATTCTGCTATATTCTGCTAGGACCGCTCCTTAAATCCTGTTTTGCTCTGTGTATATATTAACCAAGCAACTAAACTAATAATATATACCCTTTCTTCCCGTTTCCTTACCTTCTCTCCTTATATAACGTCTTGATCTTATTATACAGTTTATATATATCGTCAGGAAAACAGGAAGTGGCGTAGGAAATTTGGTTTCGCTAAATGTGTTTTTGGGGCCCGGGGCTAGCTTTGCGCCATATTAGCCAACCCCCTAGGGCCCAGGGCTAGCTTTCCGCCATATTAGCTGACCCCCTGGAGCCTAGGGCCAGCTTTCTGCCATATTAGCTAACCCCCTAGAGCTATACGCTAGCTTATAGCTATAAAATAAATATTGTTACTATTATTGCATTTTTTGCCATTAGGGTATTAAAATCCTAAAGGCCTCCTAGTAGGCCCTACGTTAGGGAAACGGGGAGTGGTATAGGAAATTTAGTTCTACTAAAAGCGTTTTTAGGGCCTAGGGCTAGCTTTCCGCCATATTCGCCAAAACCTAGAGCTATTATAATTCTTAAATGGCCATGGCTAAAAGAGCGCAATACTATATATATTGCAGCAATAAGCCAGCTTATAGCTATAAAATAGATATTATTGCTATTATTGCATTTATTACAGATATTATATATATTGCTTTTATTAAAATCTATATTTATAACTATGCTTTTCTTTTACAGCCCTAACTCTTTACATATTTATTAGCAGCTTATTTACCTTTTAAAAGAAAATCTTTATTATATAATGTATTAAACTAATTAAAATTAACCTAAGGATTAATAAAAAAGCTTTAGGGCTCTAACCTAAGCTTTAATAGCACTATATACGCGCTACGGAGCACTAATAAAAGGTTATAAATATAACGTCCACTAATACTTTATTAGCACTTTGCAAGAGATCACTGCCATGGCTCTACCTCTACTATACCATAAAAATTGTTTATATGGCCTATATCTTTAAGACAAAGCAGGTTAACTAAAACACCTATATATTAAAGCCACCTGCCCTACAAGTTTAACCTTTCTTTATCTATAACTATAATAATTAGTTAAGCCTTTCTAGGAAGTATACCGCTAAGAGGGTATATCTGCCCAGAAGTGGCAGTTTGCGTATACTCTTACACCCATATATAGTCTCGTCTCCATTTACCTTAGCTCTGCTAATTATATATGTATTAGATAAACTCTTTAGCTATAGAGTTTAGGCTCTTTCTATCCCACTTCTAACATTAGACTGAGTTATAGATACATATAAAGTATAAGCCTACTTTAGAAGAATCCTCTTCTCTATAATCTATTTAAATATTAGTAGTAGAGGTTCTATCCTGCTTATTATAATTCTCTTATAAAAACACAGCTAGTGCTTTAATAAAACCAAAAAGCCCTATTTTGTTTTTAACTTAATATACCCAGCACCATGTTTTAATTGAGATACTAGCCTCTTCTGCTGTATATTTATTGTCCTGGTTAATAAACCAGCCTATATTAGTTAGGTCCACTAGTTGTATTAGGGTTATAGCGTAAACTACCTTAGTAATGTCTACTGGTAATTATCACGGCTAGCTTCCCATAGGAGCAATCCGATAGATCAAGCAACAATAAGGGGCTATATTATAAATAGACTAAGGTAAGGGCTTAAAGAAAGGGGCGCGGTAGACGACTATATACATGTTTGGTAGTCGGGGCAACATCGGGACAACGTTAATCCGTAACCGACGACGCCTTAATGGTAGCTATATAGACGAACCGTCACATCACCCCCCTTTAAGCCAGGAGGATCGCCCTCGATTCTTATAGTCAGGCTCTCCTTGTCCGTCTTACCCTTCCGTCCTTCTCTGCTTTATTATCTTCCTCCGAGGGCTCTAGATCTACGTCCTTATAATACACCTCTAGCCATTACAACAGCCATATGGGTGGTCCGGCATTATGGGGTCTCTTATTATAGAACGCCTTAATCTTATAGGGGGCGCCAATAAAGCCGTCTGCGTTATACCAGGTGTCGTCCGGGTCATGGCCTACCCAGTTAACCTTATACTATAGCCTTCCGTAGTAGGTTCTATTAGTAAGGATCTTATTAATCTCGTACTCCGGCTCGCCATTAATTAGGATTAGCTCCTCTAGCTCCCTATTTTGGCCCGGTAGAGGGTTATCTAGGTCCTTCCGTAGTTAATTAGCATAGAAGACGTTTAACATCTTTATGTTTAGGGGTAGGTCGATAATATATAAGTGTCCTTTTATGCCTAGAATCTTGTAGGACCCTATAAGCTATCTATCTAGCTTAATACTCAGTTGGTCGGTAGCCCAGCCCTTCTTAGTAATATATACTTAATCACCTACTCCAAAGTCTAGTTCGCGATGGTGCCTATTAGCTTGCCTTATCTGCCGCTCTTAGGCCTTTACCAGGTTATCTCTTACCTATTTAACTACGTCCCAGGTCCTACATGCGAAAGCCTAGGCTTCTTATTATATCAGCTTCTTACGAGGTGTTAAGGTTACTCGTATACGTTCCTCCTAGTCAAAGTAGAGCCTCGGCTTAAATCCTAGCTCTAGCTTATATAGTATAAAGCCGGTAGACTTATGCGGTAAGATTGCCTATGCAAAGTCTATATAGGGGAGGAGCTCTAACTAATTATCCTAGTAGTGGTTAATAAAGGGCCTTAAGCGTTAGTTAATATACTAATTTAGTACCTCTATATTACTATTAGTTTGTAGGTAACCGGATATAGAGAGCTTTTACTTAACGCTAGTTAGTTTACATAGCTCGTCTATAAAGGCTAAGATAAATTAGGGTCCTTAATCTAATGTAACTGTCTCTAGGAGGCCGTACACGCGCCAGACGTATTGGGAGTATAGGTTTACTGCGTTAGCTGCGGTGGCAGTTTTATAGTAGGGTAGTAAGAAGGCTCTCTTGCCTAGTTAATTAATAACTACAAAGACGTTATTAAAGCCCTTTTTATCTATTAGGAAGGACTTAAAATTAAAAGAGACGTGCTACTAGCAGCGTTTACTAATTAGTAGGGGGTGCAGTAGGCCTAGGGTTTTATCCTAGGGTATATAGGTCCTCCTATAGGTCCTACAGTTTCTTACGTAGGTATTACAGTCTAAGGGTAGTCCTGGCTAATAGTATTAGTCTGCTATAAGTTTCCTAGTCTTCGTCTTGCCTAGGTAAGCGGTTACCTAATAGGAGTATACCTCTGTAATAAGGTAGGTGCAGAGGCAGTTGGTATTAGGGACTATTAGCTTGCCAAAGCGGGTAAGTAGTCCTCCTTAGAGCTTCCAGCCCTTCCAGTCTTGCTCGGCTAGCTAACGTAGCCCCACTAGCGACTTACTAGTTTAATTGGCCTAAAGTATCTAATTAACCAGCTTATATGGCTGCTATTCGCAATTTGCTGCAACTAGGGGGCCCTTGGAGGTTGCCTCTAGTATAGCAATCGTAAGGGTGGGGTTAATTAAGTATATAGTACGTGCGGCTACGTCCTTCTCTTTCTGCGTCTTTAGGTCCTCTTACTTTCGTAATAGGGTATCAGCCACTATATTCGCCGTGCCTAGCCTATAGGTAATCCGCATATAAAAATTAGCTAGTAGGTCTACCTAATAGGCCTGCCGTAGATTTAACAGCCTCTTAGTTATAAAGTACTTAAGGGCTTAATAGTCCGTAATTACTATAAAGGGTATATGCTGGAGGCCGATAAGGTGACCTCGCCATTCCTATAGGCCTCTTATTACTACTAGCATCTCTTTATTATAGATCTTATACCGCATCTCTTTAGGGGACATTATCTTTAAGAAGAAGGCTACTGGCTTTCAGGTCTTATTGTCTTACAGCTAGTTTAGCACCTTAGCTACTACTCCATTACTTGCGTTAGTCTCCACACGGGTGTCTTGGAACGGTAAGTAGTGCTTTATTATACTGCCCGATAGCATAAGGGCCTTAACTCGTTTAAAGGCTTCGAGCTCTTCCTCCCCTAGTGGGTGCTATGCTTCCTTTTTTATAAGCTTGCTAAGCGGTTATACAACTCAGCCGTAATCCTTTAAAAAGGCCTAGTAGAAGTTACAGAACCCTAGAAAGGATTATACTCCTTTTATAAAGATAGGGGGCTCCCAATCTCTAATTACAGCTAGCTTGTTAGTGTCCATAGCGATCCCATTAATACTAATAATAAAGCCCAAGAACTTCGTCTCAGTAACGCTAAACTCGCTCTTCTTAATATCCGCTTATAGGCCTGCCTCTCAAAGCCTCTACAGGACCTTCTTGACGTAGATTTTATGCTCTAGCGGGTTATCTAAATAGATTAGGATGTCGTCTATATAGGCTGTATAGAAATCGTCTAAGTAGTTAAAAAGGACGCTGTTAATAAACCTCTAGAAGGATGTAGGGCTGTTGCATAGTCTAAAGGGTAGGATATGGTACTTATACGATCCGTACCTTATACGGAAGGTAGTTAACTCCTCTACCTCTTCCTTTAGCTGTATACGGTAGAAAGCCTACTAAATATCTAGCTTAGTAAAGATTTTCGCTCTTAATAGCCTGGTTAACGTCTCCTTAATTAATGGCAGCGGATAGCGGTCCTTTTTAGTAATTGCATTAAGCTTTTAAAAGCTAACGTAGAATCGCTACCCCCCTCTAGGCTTCTTAGTAAATAGGACCGGAGCTATAAAGGGTGCGTCGCTTAGTACTATAAACCCCTTCTATAAGTGCTCCTATAGGTAGACCTTAACAAGCTCTAGCTGCTCTAGTGATATATTATATAGTAGGCTAGGGGCTAGATTGCGGCTGTCGCCTTTAAGAATAATATTATAGTCCACTCTCTCGCGATATGGTAGTAGCGTATTAAATATAGCCTTTAAGAAGCTATCAGTATATTCTTAGTAGGGCTATAGCAGCTTTTTATAGACAAGCCGGCGAAGTTCCTCCTTATTATTAGGTAGGGCGTCTTATCCCTTTCTATCCTCTATTAACTAGTCTATCTTGTAGAGACTAGTATATCCAATTACTACGTCCTTGCGCTTTACTCCTTGTAAGAAGTTCCTTGCCTTAAGTAGCGCGATATCTGCTACCCTAAACTCCCTAGTAGATAAAGGCCTCCTCTTTCTTAGCTTTAACGGTAGAGCTAGCCTAGGGTGGAGCTGGTTTTCCATTTTCCTAATCGCGTCTTAGGTATTAATTTTCCAAGTATGCTTATAGTCGTACAAGGCCCGCTTAGCTTGCTTTAGCTTAGCCTGTCCCTCCGGCTTAATTTTAGTAGAGGACTTCTTCTTTTAGAGTTGGCTGATCGCGACTATATGTTTAAGGATACGCCAGGGGGTAGGCCTAGGCTCTAGGTCTAGTAGTGCGTCCCTTTAATCTACATCTTTCTAGTAATCCTCATTAATTAGCAGGGGTAGGAGCTCCTTTCTTAGTATAATTACGTCCTACCTACTATAGTAGTTCCTCTCGGTTCGCCATACTAAGACCCGGTGTTTATAATTAATAAGAGCCCTAGTCTTCTTAAACCACCTACGGCTAATAAGAAGATTATGGCAGCTAGTATTATAGAATAGGAACCATATAGGGACTTGTCGGCTATTTATAACTAGGTTAGCCTTAAAGAGCTATCTAATTATATCCATCTGCTAGTTATTATGGCCGGATACGGTAACTCCTTATCCTTTAATCTTATAGAGCTTTAGTTACAGTCATTACTTAATAATTAGCAGTAGCTTATAGTGTATAAAAGCCTCTCCGCCCGCACTAGAGTTAAGTAGGCTTATTATATTAAGAGCCACGCCGCCTAGCGCGATCCTACATAGTGTCGTAAGGGCTACGCCTCCTAGGATCTCCTTTAGCTATACGGGCGCTATGTTAATTACTCCAATCTGCTCTAGGCAGGAGACTTTTCCTAGAGCTGCTCATTTTCCGATTCTAATAAGTTAGTAACTATCTTATACTCTTCGCTTTAGTCAATTGCTTTAGCTTCTATCTTCTTTAGCGCTATATAGTCGTTAGAATAGTGTCCTTACTTGCCATAGTTAAAGCAGATAACTAGCGCTTTTATAGCTAGTGCTAGAGTTAGAGACTACCTAGAGGGGGGGGACCCTTAGTCTCTTTAGCGCCCCTAGTAGAAGCTCTCTTATTAGCCTAGGCTACTCTACAGTCACTTCGTTCCTTATCTATCTACTTTAGACCTTAGGCGTACTATTAGGCCGTCTTATAATAGACATAGAAACTATAGTCTTTGTTTACCACCTTAACTTCCATTTAGACACGTAGGTTATTATAAAGCTTATTATAAAGCTCCTCTTTCCACTAATCTTGTGGCATCCTTAAGATATTTACTAGCCGTACAAAGTTAGATTGGAAATCGTTAAAGTCTCCTAGGTACGGCATCTTAAGGCCTTTAAGTTCCTGCCGGGCTTTAATCCGGTAATCTAGATCCTTAAAAACGTTCTCCAGGAACTCCAGTACCTCCTTACTAGTAGGGTTGCATCCTACTTCGCGTTCTGCTTCTAGGTAGGATGAGAGGTAGTTATAAGCCTTGCCTCCTACGCGTATCTTAATATATACTACCTTTGCCTCTTCTTCTTAGTCTAGGTCGTCTTAGTAAAACCAGTCTATATTAGATTGAAGCTTATTTTATACGTGGCCGCTCTAGGCCTAGTAGGTAGGCTCTTTCCTATCTATTAGCGTAGGTAGGTCTAGAAACTTTGCTATACGGCTTAAGCCCATAACGCTACTTATCTAAGAGAATAGTGTCCCTTCTCGCGTTGTCCGTACTAGCGTGCTTTCTTCATTATCTTCCTAACCTAGGGCTTGCATAGTAACCTTACGGCCCATCTTGGCTATCTTCCAATTTACCTTGCGAAGCTTATTAGTCCTATTATCTAAGTGCTCTTTAAGCTCCGCTATCTTTGCCTTAGCCTCCTCCTTCGAGTTAAGAGCCTTATGCGCGTGGTTATTTACAAGACGCCATAGTATAGCAACCTATTGTTCTAACGCTTTCCTTTATATTCCCTAGAGCCTTAGCTCCTCTACAAGTTCAGTTATAGGTATCTCGGCTAGGCTTTAGGTAGTCACAGCTGTAAACTCTCTCTTAGTCTCTATCTTAAAGTATATAGGGTTCTCGTCATCTTCTAATTGTATTATAAGACGGTCCTATTTACTCTTCATATCGTCTAAAAGCTCTGTCTCTCCATAGTACGGTTAGAGCGCTGACGGCTCAAGTATCGCGTCTACGGGTTCCTCGCGACCTACCAGCGCTGGGTCGGTAGCTATCTCTAGTGCACTAGGCCTTAATGCGCTCTTTCTTGCCATAGTATCTCTTTACTTCCTTAGGCAAGTCCTCTTGCTACTAAGATTGTAATTAGGGTGATCCTTTTAATCTAATTGCCGCAGTCTCTTCTTTCAGCTACTTAATCTACTATCGCAATTGCCTGCCTCAAGCAGGGCTTAGAGGGTTGGTTGGTTTATAGTCGTGGTAGTAAAGCAGCTCTCTGTCTAGCTACGCAATTAACCGTTGGACCTAGTATTATATCGCCTCTACAGGCCAATTAAGGTAGACCTTAGTCTAATATCACGGCTAGCTTCCCGTAGGAGCAATCCGATAGATTAAGCAATAATAAGGGGCTATATTATAAATAGACTAAGGTAAGGGCTTAAAGAAAGGGGCGCGGTAGACGACTATATACATATTCGGTAGTCGGGGCAACGTCGGGACAACGTTGATCCGTGACCGACGACGCCTCGATAGTAGCTATGTAGACGAACCGTCACAGTAATAAAGGTTTTGTTACTTTAAGTATACAGAGTTCTTTTATTACCATTATTTGGAGGTACCGGGTATTATAATAGAGTAATTACTTCTAGTAGTTAGAGCGCTTATTTATACGGTTAAAGAATGCTTTTACTAGAAGTTTGTTAAAATAGGTATAGTTTAATAATAATTTTTATTGAGCATACTTATCTAAGAGGGTGGGGAAGCGACAATTATATAGAAGAGTATTAGAGGTTCCACCCAACAAAAAGCAATACACGCTAACTGGAACCCACTTCAATAGCCCCCCTTGAGCTGAATATAGGTAACAATATAAAGGTTATAAGAGACGTTAATATCTCTCTAAACCTAAAGCATCTCTAAATGCATAGAATGTATCTTTTGGCAGCGCCTTAGTAAAACCATTAGCCATTTGTTAACTTATTTATATGTATTCCAGCTTAATATCTCCGTCTATAACCTTCTCCTAAATAAAGTAATGTTGGAGAGCAATATGCTTAGTTTGAGTATAAAACTTAGGGTCTTTTGTAAGAGCAATAGCACCTTAATTATTGGCGTAAATAATTGTTACGTAAGGGGATTTGTTAGTTAGAGATAGTTCTTAAAGGAGTTATTATAACCAAATGGCTTCTTTTGCTGCAACTGTCTATGCTATATACTCTGCTTTATAGATTAAGAGTGCCACCGTAGGTTGGTGCTTTAAGGACTAGCTAATCGCACCGCTTCCAATATTAAATATAAATCCTAATATTAATCTTTAAGTTTCCAAGTTATCTGCCTAGCTAGAGTCTATAAACCCCTAAAGCGCTTATATCTCTCCTTAGAGGACGAGTTAGAGGTTAAGTATGCCGCGTAAGTAGGAAAGTATTCGAAGAACAGCTTATATATAAGACTTATCGGGATTAGAAGCAAAGCGACTAATAAGGGAGACGGCAAAGGCGATATTAGGTCAAGTACTAAGTATAGCGTATATTAGGGTGCCAACTAGCGATTGGTATCAAGTCTTAAACACAGAGTTAGCCTAATAATCTGCCACCGCTAGTTAAAGACGAGAGGTTCCTATTAGTATAAGGTAAGGGGAACAGTTCCAAAGACTAGCGCTATAAATAGCCTCTTTAAGGTAAGAGAATTGGCTAAGCCATAGTTTATGGAGTTATTAATTTTAAGTTACTTTTATACCAAGGTAATAAGCAATAGGGCCTAGATTGGTTATACTAAAGCGTCCGCTAAGTTAAGCTTTAATAATCTTAATGTTAATAATATCTGGTCTAATAAGTAGGAGGTTATTAATATAGACTATAATATATATAGAACCTTTAGCAAAGACTAAAGAGTTAAAGTTAAGGGGTTTAAAACTAGTATCTATAAGGAACTCCGAGAGCGTTTAATACCAAACTTAAGGCGACTGTTTAAGACTATAAAGTGCTTTATTCAGATAATAAACCCGTCCAGTTCTATTATTAAAACCTTTAGGTTAATTAACGTAGATCTCCTCCTTAATACTTCTGTAAAGGAAAGCGGTCTTAACGTCTATTTATTTAATCTTAAGGTCTTATATAGCTGCGATGGCAAAGAGCGCTTTATAGCTTATAGGTTTTATAATAGATGCAAAGGTCTTATTAAAGTTAACCCCAGCTTGTTGTTTATAACCCTTTACTACCTACCTTGCCTTATATCGTATAATCCTTCCTTTACTATCCCGCTTATGCTTAAAAACCTATTGGGCGTTAAGAACTTTATAATTAAGAGGTTAGTTGACGAGTATCTAGGTGTTATTTGCTTTATAAGAGCTAATTTTATCTTTACTAGCGGAGTACTATTTATTATTATTAATATTAAGGGTAGATTATTTCTATAACCTTAGCTTATAAGGTTTAGCTATAGGGGAGTTACTAAGTATAGCGTAGAGGTGTTTAAAGGAAGGGGTTAAGAAGTGGGTAAGCGCTAAGAATGCTATAATAGGCGGGTTTTCTCTAATGTCAACAGAATTGCGATACTTAAGAGGTAGTTAAGGCCCATTAGTAGCTGCTAGACGTTTTAACTTCCGTAGGGGTGTCTTATTAGTAGCAAGGCGCTTTAATTTCTAAGCTTTCTTAAGGAGCTATTTCTCTTCTCAATGCTGTTTATATCAGTAGCGTAATTAGGTAGAGCTTCTTCTCCCTTAAACCAAGCGTCAATATCTAGAGTATCGGAGTCATATTTAACATATTATTCTTAAATTTAACGCTTATTGCTACTGGGAACTATTAAAACAGTCTCTTAGAAGTGGACAGCTAAGGCACATACAAGCCATCCTATCTCTTTATCTCGAATTTAAATAACATATTTACCCTTAAAGCCGACGAGGTTCCCTAATCTTGCCTTTTTATCCATATAAGAGCTGAACTTCTTCTAACTACTAGCCCTATACTAGATATCGCACCTAAAGGTGCAAATCTAGGAGTAATTAAAGACTTCGCCTTACTCCATTTTGTAGGGGGTCTATATTTCCAACAATTTAACAGAGAGAATATTTCATATAAAGTTAGCGTGCTTAACTACTTCTGGCCAGAAGTTCTTAGAAAGTAAGCAATTATTTATAAAGGTAAAGGCTTGGTTATATATTATGCAATTAAGTCGTTCTAAGGCTCTATTTTGTTATTAACTCTCTAGGGTTAAGTATAAGAACTAAATTCCCTTATTCGCAAGTTCTAGCTAAAAAGTATATCTAAGATATTCTCCTCCGCTATTACTATATAGCCGTAAGATAAGACTTCCTTATTATTTAACCTTCGCTTAATATTATCGAAAATAGAACGGGACTTTAGCCTTGTACTTCATTAGGTAGACTTCGCTTATTTTATTAACTCTATCTTAGAAAGTAATAAAATATCTTAATCCATTATAGCCAGCTACTTTTATAGGTCCTTTAATATTAGAGAATATAACTTTATAAGGCTTAGTATCGTGGTTAACAAGAGAATCCCGATATATAATATCGTGCATTCTGCTATATAGGCAGGCTTTGTAGGTACAGTTATAAAGGTCTAGTAAGTAAGTAAGGTCTATCCCTTTTAACATTCTTTAGAGCTTTTATAAGTTCTAGGGGCTAATATAACCGAGCCTTTTATGCCATAACCTCTTGGCTAGGTTTTATGAGCTGCTGTATAATATATAGCTGGTTTAATAGCCAACTGCAAAGGCTATAAGCCCTTCCTAATAGTTGGCCTAAGTATAAAGAAAGAAGAGGCCGGACTTGCAAAACGCGTAAGCTATAAGCTCTAAGTTATAGAGAAAATCGCATCTAAGGTTAGATAGATAAAGATAAACTTAATTATTAATAAGCTATAAACCAGATACTAGGTTGGCTTATAAATTAGGGACATAAAGAACGTTAGTAAGAATCTGTTCTTTTATCGCCAAGTTCCTAAAGGCCTTATTTTATAAGTTTCTACTTCTTAAAACGCACCTTTTTATGAACCTTCTTAAGACGGATTAACTAAGCGGAAGTAGCAAAATAAGAGTTAAGAGCCCATTATTAAGTAGCGGCAGCCTCTTACTTAGCATTATAAGAATAATAAAGTTTAGCTAGCGCTACTAATAGCTTATTATTAAGCTTTGCAGTAGTAGATTAAACTTAAAACCCTAGTAGCAATTAATAAGGGTACTTAAAGACTGTTATAAGTAGTAGGATATATATACTTAGCGTTAGAGACTAAGTAAACGTTATAGGACGATTAAATATTTGCTTTAGTGCACTCTAAATATAAAGAGGGTTGTTAAGACAAAGGACTCGCTAATATAACGTAAACTAACCCCTCTTTTATATAATAAGAATACAGAAACGGTATTATCTCACTAAGAGATAATATAGTAGTAATGGCACGAGACTAATAAGCTATAGAAGAAGAAGAAGAAGCTTTAGGTATAATAAGTAAAGATATTAACTAAATTAATTAAACAGATATTATACCTCTAGTAAGTAACTTAGAAATATTAGAAATCCTTAAGGACAAAGATAAAGAGGAAGGAGATGGTATTATAGACGCTTTAAGTATAATATTATAACTACTTGGAAAAGAGTTAAAAGAAGCTAGTTAGTTAATAAGGGCACGGTACAGAATGGAACTAGTAAAGCCATATAATAAAGAATAGTAGCTAAGGTTATATAATATAATTTATATAATCTATAAGATCTATAAGATCTATAATAGAGCATATAAAGCAGATAGAGTAGATAGAGTAATAACTTTCTTAGAAGTATAGATGTGTATTTAAAGGACCATAGTCCCTACCTAGATAGTTCCTTTCCTTATAGTAAATCTTAGAATATAATTAGAGTTAATCTATTAGGCAACTACTCCACTAGTTATTATTATATTATTAACTTTTTGTTTACCTACACACCTAGCCTATTAGCAAGTTTACCGTAGTATTTTCCATAAGGCTTTATTATATGGAGTATACGCTATATTAAATTAATAAACTAAAAGATGTATTTTAAGGTTTCTAACTTAAGGTAAGGGATTCGGATAAGGGGTATTTTAACTTCCTAAAGTTTTATGCTATAATCTATTTTATGGATTATATCTACCGGTTTAGCGCTGCTAATGGTTATAATATATTAAACAAAAAAGCTGCCCATAAGTATGCTGTAAAGGCGTATTAGAATTAAATAAATAAATAAAGTGATTTTAAGTTATAGATCTGCCTCTATAATACCCAGTATATATCTATACTAGTAATGGAAAGTTAGTTATTATATTATAATTCTAGGACTATATCTACTGCAGAACGTAGTATATTACTATAATTAACTAAACCATCGCGTTATATTAATATGCGATTAACCCCTTAGGGTCTAGAAATGGATTAGTACGCCTATATATCCTAATACGGTCTCAGTTTTATAAAATGGCGGACAGTAGGGATATTAGCCGATAGTCTTAAAATATCTAATTTTAAGAACGCGCCTATAGTATTTCTTTATAAATATAGAAGAAAGGTTATTGGCTAGAATTCTATATAAGCTAATATAGACCGCCGTAGCCTAGACCCTTTTTAGATTAGGCTATACTTTATTTAAATATATCCCTCCTTAAAATGCTAGAAGCGGACGGGTGTAGATCTAAACAACCTTAACTAAATAGCTAAGGAAATTGTATACTGCGTACTAAATTAGTAAAAGTTAAGTAATTAGAAGCGTAACTATATATAGGTATAGAAATATATGGCTGACAATAGAGATAGGAGAGGGAAGACTAGGCCTATAAGTGGAAGAATAGTAGGACAACTCCAGGTTGTTATTATTATATTAAATTATTCTACTTTAGGGGGCAACGGCCTCCCTCTTTAATTTACTATGGTAATAGTAAACCTTATATAGTACCAAAATAATAGTAGGCCTTACCCCGTCTATAGTATAACTAAGGTTAAAAACTAGCATTTAACTACTGCTAAAAACCCACGCTCCCTGGCTAGTAGTAGATTTTACTCTATACAGTCTATACTATAAAGTGCTTATATAGTTCCAGCTAGTTATAGTCACTCTAATCTATTCTATATTAATAACTATATTAACTAGGACCAGTATAATACAATATATTTACCAGATTTCTTAAAAGGAGGGTTTTAAGTTATATTAGCATATTAACAGGCTGCCGCTAAAAGGCTATTTTTACTATAAGTTTTAACTATATATTCCGTTTACTGTTTTCTACCGTTTTCTACTACTTTCTACCGCTTTCTACCATTTTATTACTTTACTATATTCCACTACTTTCTATTATTTTCTACTACTTTCCACTACTTTTAATTTTGTTATCTTCTAATTGGAGGTCCTGGCCTCTGCTAAAATACTTAATATCTATAATTACGGCCAGAATATTATTAGCGAAAATAGAGATGCTTTACTATAAGTTAATAAGATCTTAGGTTAGTATGGCTTAACGGAGGAGTATCTAAGCTCTTAGTACAATCTTTTAAGAGAAGACACGATTAAACTATTAGGAGGTAGTAGGCCAAATTAGAGCACACCCTTTTAATTTAACAAAATCTAGATATAGTAATGGAGTCAGTATATATAAATAGGTAAACATGCTATAATTCTAAAGTAGTTATCCACTGATATTTGCAAGGCCTATATTAGCTTAATAATATTTTTACCTTAAGGGCTGGCAATCTGTGTGGCGTTCTTACTTAGGAGAGTAGGGAGGATAATCCGTTAGGATTAGTTAAAAAGACTAGTTACTAGGTGTCGGTATTACCTAAGTGCACTTATATGGCCTATTAATCGTAGATTTGTCTGGTTATCAATAGGTACAGAAAGCAGAGGATCGTAAAGATCGCGGTGCCTAAGTAGGGGGCTGATTAGTTACTATAAGGATGACTAATCAAAGACACGACGATGATACGTTGACGACACGTAACCACGTAACTTCTGTCTATATATTCCGACACTGGCAGTTCTTTCTTTATGCGTAAAACAGCTATCCTAGTGAAGCTTGGACCGTATCCAAATTCCTATTTACATCTTTTAGACGACGACATCCCTGAATGTGCTTATGGAGAGTAGTATTCAAGGGGAATGTGGATCCGCACTTAGTATATTAAAATAGTTGACAGTCTGGTAAATGTTTAAAGAGCGCTTGACCCAAAGGGAACGTAGTAGAGCACTTTTTGCAGGTTTGAGGTTGCGGGGGTTTATACGAGCTTGGCTGCCGTGGCTCTTTGGCTTTAATTAATAAGGGTAAAGCTGGCGGAGCTTGCACGGGTGGAGCTTGTGCTAGTGTAGCTTGCTTAGTTTGTAGCTCTTGGATCTCTTTTTGCTGTTTTTTAAGAAGAGCTTGTAGCTTATGGATCTCTTTTTGTTGCCTAGTTCACATCTCTAAGTCTCTACTCTATACTTAACGAATCTCATCTTGTTGTCGCTTAATTATGTTTTATATATCCTAAATTTGTGTCTAATAAGCGGTTGTAGTTGGAAACTCCCATTAGGCTTTGTTGTTATAGATATTAATATAGTAAGGCCGTCCAGTGGCCGTACAGTTCCCACTTTTCCATCCTTTAGGAAGTTGTTGTGCCATATTAGGTGTTTGTAGCTGCCGTAGACGCTGGCAGAGGGCAGAGGGCAGAGGGTAGAGGGTAGAGGAGGGGGAGCGCGCTGGCGTTGTAGGCGCGTATTGGCAGGTCTTAATTCCCCTAGCGGTTCTTTCTTTATGCGTAAAACTACTAATATATAGACCCTATTAACATGGTATTCGTAGCTTACAAAGGCCGTAGAGGGGGGGGGGAGAGCGCGCTAGCGTTATGGGCGCGCTATTAGACGTGGTATTTAACGTAGCAGAGCCGCTAGGATCGTGGCAGAGTGCAGTGCTGTAATTGGTCTGGTTGGTTACAAATTTGAGCTCTGTAACCAACCAATAGCCCACTTGAAGCTCCGAACCGGTTCGCGAACCGGTTCAACCGGTTCAACTAGATGATATTTGATATATTGTAAGGCTTGGCATGGTGTTAAGTTACAATCAATCGTTAACAATGATATATTTAACAGTGTCTTTATTACCCTTATTTTCCTCCTGGCTTTTATCGTCCCCATCATCCTTATTGTCCTTATCGCCCTTATCGCCCTTATCGCCCTGCCCTTTTTGCTCACCTCCTTCACCAGCTTCCTGATCTACATTACTCCGCGCATTAGAATCCCTTTTAGCGGCAGCTTTAGCGGCAGCTTTAGCAGTAAGCTCTTCCTTATACAAATTATCAACGTCAGGATTAACGCCTTGCTCAAAGGCCTTTGGCTTTAGGCGCCCGTACCAAGATTTTAAGTACTCATTTGCTTTAATAATATTAGCTTTAAGGCAATTGCGAGAGTTAGTAACTAGGTGTTTTGCAAAGCTAAATACTCTCTTGCACTTAGCGCTTATAAGTGGTATAGCTAGCATATCAAGGGCAAATCGGGCGAGCTCTAGCTGTAAGAAATATTGTAAATTCCAATAAGCCAGAGGATCTGGAGTAGACTTAAGCTCAGCTCGAATGTAGGCTTAGTAGGCGTCGACTCTTGTAGTAGGCATAGCCTTAATCTGCTTATGCGAGTGTAGCCCACCAAAAGTTTCGCCCGGTGTAAACTCAGTAGTAGATGGCTCTTGGGCAGCCGCGGCTGCATATTTGCCTTTATATTCTTCTAGCCAGAGGTCCTCTACAAGGCCTTATATACCAAAATCCTCAGAATCCTTAGGGCTACCATATAGCCAGTTCTTCTTCTCTTTATTCTTCTTAAATTCTTACTAGAACCAGGCCCATTTCTTATCTAGAAGAAGAACTTATGCGGCATAGTAAGCGGCGCTATCATCTGCGTATTTATAGTATCGTTTACACTTCTCCTATAAGGAATAAGCTAAGGCTTCTAAGTAGGCATATTTTTTACTACTACTATATAGTTCTCGTAGTTCTTTAAAATCTTCCTTTGTATTAAATAAACACCCAAGAAGCCAATCCATTATAGTAAACCAGTGGGAAAGCATGTACTTATAGCCCTAGCCATATATAGTTGCCTTATAAAAGGGCTGTAGAACAGAGGAGAGCTTCTTAAGTAGAAACCAATAGTGGGTTATAAGGGTGTTATTTTCTATACCTTCGCCGCGTTTTGGCATATGGTTACTATAGAAGGCCTAGATACGTTGTTTGCAATTAATAGCACGTATAATAGAGCTGAAATATAAGTTCCACCAGGTCGAATTGCTTTGGATTAACTAGTAGAATAAAATATTAGAATATTTTAAATATTGCAAATATTGCGAATATTGCGACCGTAGCTTAAGGATTGTGATTGTAGCCCGGAGTAATATAAAATCCAGTGCCAAAACCAATCATACCCCTGTCTTACTACGTCATAGAGACAGCAAGTGCAAAATCGCGAAAATTAACACTAGATTTGGCTTTTAATTTTGGAACTTACCTAAAGTTAATTAAATTCTGCCCACTCTCCGCTGACTACAATCTTTTAAAACTCCCTATAACGCTACGGCGATATCCTAATATACCTTATAATATTGTGTAGTTAACTAAGCGCTCCCTGCTTCCTCTAGATTATCGCGATAGTATTAAAGTCTCACCAACTGTATGCCAACTTAAGCTCCTCTAAAGTAGTATCCGCAGTCTTGCCCAAAAGGAAAGCCTAGGCAGCTAGGTTAACTACATAGCCAAGACACTAAAGGCAACAACGTTTCCGCTACCTCTCTGTTATTTGGGGGTAGAGAGTTCTTAGAATTAAGTCAATAGCTATATCATTGCTTAACGCATTATCCAGTATAAAGTACCCAATTTAACTTCTAATTCTATACTTACTAACTATATTGAGAACTACCTAGGCTATATTAACGCCGCTATGCTCTCCCTTAAGCTGCCATAAGGCAAGAAGCTTTATCTAGCGAGCTCCATTGCGATCGATATAATAGGCAACTATTGCAATAATGGCGAAGTAATTTGGTAACGTCTACAAGTTAAAAGACAGGTGTATATTCAAATGAGCTTCTTGTAAGTCTTCTTATAGCAACCTCTTCTACTTCTTAAACTCTCTTGTTACCTACTTGCGTACCATATTTCACGAAGGGAGTAATCTTGCAAGGCCCTTATTTAGATGCTGAATCATTTCAACAAAGTAGACATTCTCAATTTGGTAAAATGCGATATGGCAGTATATAAGCCACTAAATTAGTAGAAGCTTAAAAGCTTTATACTAGGCCTTCCAAATATAATCCTACTGTGATACAAAGCGGTAAATTGGGCCTATAGCTAAGATTGCTTTACCCTTTTTATTAAGTCAATAAGCCCGTCTCTAGTGGCCCAATACTATCAAATTACTATTAAGCACTGTTTCTAAATCAGTCGGTATTTGTATAAAAGCGCAGAGCAACTTACTAAGAGGCTTATACTTTAGATCCTTCTTCTAATCTAGGTAGTAGCAGTAGTAGTAATATCAAACGCCTGTGGCCTTATAAATAATTGTATATCCTTTTCCTTTATCCTATATATGCGACAACTTTATACGGGCCTTCGCCTTCTGTGCAACCTTATCACTACGCCTGTACTACTAGCTATAGATCTTAATTCTGGTTTGCGTAGAAGCCTGCCTTAGTAGAGGCTTAGGATCTAAGTTAGACTCAACTTCGTAATAGGTAAGAGGCTCTGCCAGAGCTTTATTAGGCTTTGTCTTTTAGCGCTTTGTTCGTTAACTACCAGAGCCCTGGCTGGCGCGCTTTTAAAAGACGGCAGGAGCCTTACCCGTAGAACAACTACTACTTGCTAGGCTACCTCTTCCTCTACGCAACGATTGAAAGCCCTCCATTAAATTGGCGATAGGTAGAAATGAGGGCAATGAGGATAAGGCAGGAAGGCAATGTGAGAAGGATGCGACGCGTAGAAAAGGATGCGACGCGTAGAATAGGACGCGTAGAAATAGGCGACGCACAACACCAAGCTCGACTCTCAAAATAGTATTCGGAAATGAGGTGGTAGATCTTGACTTTAGTGGCTTCGGCTCCCCTATATAGCGTGCGCTCTTACCCAAATCATTACCACTAAAGGCCTATACTAACTCTACTAGTTTAGCTGGTTAACCGGTTAATTAGAGAGCTTCAAAACCAACCAGCTGGAAGCCAATCAAAGCTCCAAACCGGTTGCGATTTTGAAGCCTTTCCAACTAACCAACCAATAAGCGAACCAGACCAGTTACAGCACTGGCAGAGTGTTAAGCTTATATAGGGTGCTCTTCTGGAGCTAGTTGCTTCTGGCAAAGCTGGGTACTTTGGTGCTGCTAACGCTGCTGGGTTGTGGGTTGCTGCTAGAGCTGCTAGGTATTTAGGTATTGGACGCTGCTAACGGCTGCTAGGTTGCTGTGACGCTGGAGTACTACACAAGGCTGTTGGGTAATTGGGTATTAGGTGCTGCTGACGCTGCTAGGTTGCTATAACGCTAGATTACTGCACAAGGCTGTTGGATGTTGATTTGTATGCTAAGACGCGTACTAGGTATTGGTTTGCTGCTAAGTTGTGTTGCTACACTGGGTTACTGCGTAAAGCTATTGGGTAATTGGATACTGCGTAAGGCTGTTAGGTTGCTGTGACGCTGGATGCTATATAAGCTGGTATGCTGTATAAGTGCTGCTGAGGTAGCTGCTGAGGTAGCTGCTGATGGGGTACTGCCCGAGGGCTGTTGGGTATTAGGTGCCGTATAAGCTGGTATGTACTGGCACTCAGTAAAGAGGTCGTACTGGGTATTGATTTGCGTGCTGTAGAATGTCTTGTGCGTTGCGTATTTGTGTATATTCTAAGCTGGCTGGAATTGGGTGCTACTGTAAGGCTGCTGGTTGATGGTTTTGCTGCTAGGTACTGGAATGCTGCTTGCGATTGAACGAAGCTGCTGGGGCGGTAGTGAACCTTGTTGCTCTATAGCCAACTGGTGAGGTTGACCATTGATTAATATCGGTATCACCTAAGTGCACTTGTATGGCCTATTAATCGTAGATTTGTCTGGTTATTAATAGGTACAGAAAGCAGAGGATTGTAAGGATCGCGGTGCCTAAGTAGGGGGCTGATTAGTCACCAGAAGGATGACTAATCAAAGACACGACGACGATACGTTGACGACAGGTAACCACGTAACTTCTGTCCATATATTCCGACACTAGGTCTTTAGTTGCTTTAACTCCTAAGACTAATAATTTTTAAATAAAATATATACTTGTAATAGTGGCGGTAAGACTATTAGCCGTATGAGAACAGAACCCTATAGAGGTTAACTTATTATTGCCAGACCTAAAGAGGTTAATATTAACCTATCTATATTATGGACAATGGTTAAGGAATAAACTAGATTTTACAAAGCCAGTTACTATACTATATTGGCATTACAAAAGCTAACAAGAGAGCCGTAAGTATGCAATGTTTTCTAAATAAGAAGATATCTAACTATTAATAGATCCCCTTTATTAGAATACCTTATTTAAGTCTAATAGAATATTAAAGCACTATAATATGTTATAAATAGGCCTTATACGGACCTTAGTTTAATTATGCCAATTAAGGATGCTTTCTTATTAAGAATGTAAACATTCTTAAAGACTAGCCCTTTCTTCTATTGAAGCTATTACCTTATACTATACTTAATATTTATACAGGGAAGGTCTCTATAACTTGGCTTAACCCTGCCACGGATATGGATAATATTAGTAGGAGGTGATAGATTTTTTAGAGTTGATTTCCTAGGGAGACTTTTGGTTTTCTATACTAAAAATCGCATTATATGACGACGTTTGGGGACGCAAATATATACCCCCTCTCGTAACTACACTATTACTAAATATTCTAAATTTTGCTCTTGGAGCTGTTTATAATAGGTATTCCTAAAAGACGTATTAATTTAAAGCTCCAAAATTAAATATTGTTAACATTTTATATAGGTTGTCGATTGAGTTCCTAAAATAAAGTTTAATACTATACTAAGACTATAACTTCCTCATTATGGCTAAGCATTCCTAAAGCCCTCCTTCTCCTCCCCTTTCTCCTATTACTTGGCACCAAGCCTTATTACATTACTAAGTATTATTACATTGTCGCTAAGTATTATTATATCGCCGCTTAGCCTTGTTGTATTACCGCCGAGCCTTATTACATCGTCGCTAAGGCCTCTTACCCAATTAGGCAATTAGAGGTCGTGGGTTTAATTCCTATGCGTAGCACGTTAAAAAGATATATAAAAAAAAGAAGGTAGTTCCTATTAAATTACGTATTAGCGAGGCTCTAAATTAATCCTATAATTCTCTACGTCTCGCAAGGCCTAGAAAATCATAACGCCCTTTTTTCTATATAAAATTTTAGTATACACACCTAACGGCGAGCCGCAGCTCCTTAATCCCACTAGGCTAGATTTAAAATTAAAAGAACTAAGAGGGCTTACCACTACGCCATGATAACTTTGTATTATAATTTCCTAAATTTAATTAAAATATAACCCCTTCCTAAACCTTAGGATTAAGCCTTATATATTTAATTATAAAGGCAATGTGTAAGCAGATTAGTAGTAAAATATATTAATTTTATAACACGGGCCGTTAAAATCGGACTCTGTACTTATATAAGGTAACTTAGCCTACGAACCTACTAGTCTTTAGATTTAGTAAAGCTAACGTAGAGACGTTATATAGCGTGTGAGTAGGAGCTGGTGGTTGTCAAGACGTAGGTAATAGTAAAAAGTTTTTACGCAGAATGTTAAGCTTAAAAACCACCGCTAACGATGCCCCCTTATAGTAAACGACTACTATACCCTTACCCAAGCCCACCTATATAATCCTTATAGATACAAGTATAATTTAACGTCCCTAAACCCCAAATTAAAAATATTAATAACTCCTTATATTAACGAACAAGTAAATAAAAGAACGAGCAAATAAATACACCCCTTTTTAATCCCTAGGGCGATCACCCACAAAGCATATAGTTATTTACTATCCGCACTGTATTCTGCCTAACAGCCTAGATAATAACCTTATAGTTTTCCTATCCCTATGGCCGGCCATTCTAGGAAGGGCCTAGTAACTGGGGCCTAGGCATAAAAGATACCTAGAGCATATATATATCCCGCTCGCCTTTTAGTGTTATAGAGCCGGTTATAGATAAATCCCCCTTGCGCCTTTAATAAACTCTAGGGTGGGGAAGAGTATACACAGCAAATAGTCTATAGAGGTAGCGTGTGTTAGGGACGGTTAAGATATAGGAAACTACTATAAGTATATAGTAATTAATCGGTTAATAGCAAGGCCCAGTTAAGACATAGTAAACCCTAGCTATAGATAAGCTGGAAGAAGGATATAGTGGTTACTAAGGATATCTAACATCTATAGAGGTCTGGACGTAGCTGCTAGGCAGCCCTAGGAGGCCGCCAGCTGTGCGTGGAGGCGGTTAACGAGGTTTCCTATCCTACTAAGGTGGCTTAGGGTTTTTCTCCCCTAATATTAGGGGGTTTTTCCTGCAAAATATTAATGTCCCCTTAGGTGCGGAGTAGTCTGCGTAGGCCCAATAGGGATCTAAATTAGACGTTAAGCAATAATTAATTAATTAATAATTAATTTAATTAGCGGTAAATAACTATAGGGCCTATATCTAAATATAATTCTATTAGGTTCCTGCTAGGAGCCTATTAGGATAATTAGGAAATACTAGGTTCTTACTAAGGGCCTATTAAGACGATTAGGAAATAATTATCCTGTTAGGACAATTAGGACAATTAGGAAAATCAAAATCCTGCTAGGAGACCTCTAGGATCTTAGCACCCTAACAAAATGCTAATGTAGCTTTTACTAATATTTCGGCTAATACCTAGTCCGTTACTAATAAGGGTCTAAATATACCTAGATAGGACGCCCCTAATATAATCTTAGAACCTAGTAATATATTACCTCTAATTATTAAGCTATCCCCTTAAACTAATAGCAAAGCTATAGAGCAATTAGAACTTGGAGCCCTATAATAACTAAAGGACTTTAACCTTATAGTGGCTTTCCTAATATACGTGTACTAAGAAATTGCAAGATCTATAGTATTATCTAGTTTTATACTTAAAGCAGTATAAGGCGAAATAGCCTTTACCCAGGAACTATTTAAAAGGTTAATGGATTTTATCTATAAAATATAATAGAGAGATACCTTCTATGCCATCTTTAATACAAAAGTAGACTAGAAATATAATGGAAGGAAAGCTATAAGGTATTAAAATTAAAAACTAGACCTAATAGACCTACTATATAAAAAAGGTAAGGTTTAGGTATTATAAAAAGCAAATCTATAACAGAAAATTCTTATAAAGAATCACAATAATCCTTTAGGCGGCTGCTATAGTTAAGTTAAGACAGTAAAATTACTTTAACGTAAATACTATTAGCTAAAGCTTAAGTAGAAAGCAAAGGAGTATATTAGCCACTATAAGAAGTATTAAGTATATAAAATCCAAAGGCACAAGCTATAGGGTTTACTTAAATTGGTTCCTCCCGCTAGTAAACTATAGCAATATTACGCTATAGATTTTATTATGTATCTTCTACTATCTAAGGATAAGTAAGGATAAATATATAATTTAGTTCTAGTACTTACTAATAGGTTTTTAAAGTACGTCTAATACCTTCCTATTAATAAAACAATTAATATATAAGTACTTATAAACCTAATTAAGGAGAAATGCTTTCTTAAAGTAGATTACCTATACTCTATTATTACTAATAGGGGCAGTATCTTTATAAGCTAATACTGGTTAAATCTATATTTTTATTTAAAGATAGATCACTATTATAGTATAGCATTCCATTTATAAATAAATAGGTAAATAAAACGCCAGAACTAGAAACTAGAGTCTTATTCATAAATATATTTAAACTATTATCAAGAAAATTAGTATAAGCTACTTCTATATACGGAGTATGCTTATAACTTAAAGCAATATTTATTGCATTAATTTACACCAATCCAGATTACCTATAGCGTTTAACTATTTAGATTTAATAGTATACCCAACAATTACAAGCTAAGGCCGTATAATTAATTATAGGATCTTACCGGGAAGTCTAAAAATATCTACTAAAGAGTATAAGGGTACCTTAAGGAATAGGAGAAGTAATAAAAGTATATAAAGTAGAGCCTATAAGATGCTTAAAAGTAGTAAAGACTTTAGTATAACTACAAACACTAAGATAAGTACCCTAGTATAAGCAATAAGGTTCTATTATATTTAATAAATATTAAGACCCGTTGACTATTAAAAAAGCTTAATATAAGATACCTAAGTCCTTTTTAAATTAAGAAATAAATTAGTGAGCTAGCCTACTGCCTCTAGCTACCCCTATCTATAGCCTATTTATATCTAGTATTCTATATAAATCTACTAGAGCTATAGTATAGACCACCACTGGAAAAAAAACTTCCATTTAGGCCCAATTAAATACCCTAAAGTAGTGGGCGAGCGGTATAAGGTTAAAGCTATATTATACTATAAGTCTGTTAAAAATAAGCTTTAATATAAAGTTAAATAGCTAGGCTAGCCTACTAAGGACTTTATATAGGAATCAGAAGATTACCTTAATTATTATAAAGATATTTTTAAAGAATATTAGGGCTAAGGTCCGTAATCTATAAATCGCAAAAAGCGCTCTAATACTATAGTGTTATCGCAACCTATAAAAAAAGCTTGCGCAAAGAGTAAGAAATAGATTAAATTAAATATAAAACGGATAGGCTTTAGAAACTATAAGGATTAGAACTATAGCCTAAGGCAGAATATATCCTTAGCCTTTTTATATATATAGTACAGAATTAATAGGGTATTTTGCTAGAATTGTATTTTTATTTATTAGTCTATATTAGGAATAGTATTCCTATGCCTTTCTAAATACCTTATAAGGCTTTCTTAAGCACTAATTAAGATCCTTAATTGCTACTATATATAAGAATAATCCTAAATATTTAATTAAAAGCTATTATACATTATCCTTAGGAGTAGGATTAGTATCTATTGGCCTATTAAGTAACGGCTAATAGGAATAAGATCCTTTTATAGAAGTATATGCAGGTATAAAAATAGGGGTAGGATAATAAGGTATAAAAGAAGTAAAGACTCTTAAATACTTAACACTAATATTAGGTCTAAACTAGTACTAATAAAGTTCTTAAGGTGTAAGCTTATAGTTAATAAAGATACGCTTAAGCCTAGAATAAATAGAGACGTTAGCTGGCTAGCAGAGTCTGGAACTACTAAGACCTTACTATAGCAACCATTAGTTACCCATCCGCTAAGTACCTAAAGGGTAACCTACCTAATACTGCGTTATATTATGCTCTTTTAAAACTTAACGCGTATACACAAACTCCTTCTTATAGTAAACAGCAACCTTCTTTTTATTACCCTCATCCTTTACCTTATCTTTAGTATACTAACTTTACTCCCTTATTAGGCGTTACTAGCTAGCTTACTAGGAATTATAGGCGGTATAGATAGCTATAGTATAGTCTTAAATTTAACCTAGATGCTTAGCATTAGCGCTAAAATAAGAGAGAGCCTAGGTAATATAGTAGTTAAGGATATTAAAGGAACATCACCACTTAGGCCTAGGCTATTAAAACTTAAAGTTAGTAATAGAAACCTATTAAGGATAGGGAAGCTTACCTTAATATAACTGCCGCTCTTAGTATGTATATATTAATCACAAGAACTAAAAGTATTAAACCTTATATAGTAAGCCTTATTATAAGCCTCTAGAATCCTCTTATTAGACTTCTGGTCTTTTAAGGATATATAGACAAAATTATTTAGGTAGAATTAGCACTAGTTGCCAGTTAGTAGAGGTTAAAGTTCTATATATAGCGGTAAGGCCAGAATACGCTAAGAAATTGGTTTAAAAGAGCAGTTGGTAGGAGAATAAAGAGGTATATTAAAATAATAATAGAAAAAAAGAAAATCTTAATAATATATTAAATAAAGGTCTAAATTGGATAAAGGTTAATACTGGGAAAGTAAGGTATTAAGGAAAAAGATCAAGCTTAATAAGCAAAGTGTCTTTATACTTTACCTTCTAATACCCTTCCGGTATATAGCCTCAATCTTACTAATATAACTCCGTTATAATAGCGCAATTTAGAAGAAAGGAAACACGCGTATAAGCTATTTAGCTATTACTTCCTTATAAAAACTAATTACGCGGCCAGGAAAGGTAATTAAGACGTCAATTATAGACGTATATAGGTTAAATTATACCTAAAAAATACTACGGTATTAAAGAATAATATTATAGACGTTCTTAATAACCATATAATAGCTATAGGTGCTATTATAAAATGTCCCTCCTAGTTACTAGGTAGTAGAGCTATACTAACTATACGCCACAAGACCACTAGATTTAAAAGTATATATACCAAATCTTAAGAGATAAGTCTCTTTAACTAAGTAATACCTTAACCGTATTTAATAACCCAAAGGCAAATATAGAAGTAATATGTTAGTAACACAGGGGATTATAAGAAAGGCTTATAAACTATATTTTAATAGTTAAAGACAACGGCAAGCCAAGGCTCTATTAGTGTGGCTAATAGTTAGCGTCGCTGGCAAGTAGCTAACAGCTAGCTGCTAATATAAGCAGTCAGTCAGCGTACATAGTTGTAACAGTCAGTTAGTGTACATTTACACAGCGCGCTAACAGCTCGCTACTTAAGTGAAAGGAAGAATTAATTTGGTGGTGTTTTAAAGCTTTTTTTTAAGGATCTTTAGATCTCCGGCTAAAATTCGGGTGGGAAACCCTGGGATATTTATACTAAATTATATAGTTATCTCCAAATTCCCTATCGCGTCTATATACGCGTTTTGTCCACCAAATATTAACCTTTATTACTATAGGAAAATGCAACGAACTTTATATTTTACCTGCCAGCAATATAGTAGAGCTTCTTCCTCTACTCCTTCCTTATCTAATTCTCAATCTATACGTCTATTAAGCTCTTCCGTGGCTTGTAGACCTTATAGATCTACTCCCCTTGCAATTAAAGATACGTCTAAACTAAATAAGTAGAATAACTCTATATTGTGAGAGCCTCCACTAGCTGGTTAGAACTACAGCTACATATTCCTAATTAATTGGAAAAACCTTTCCTAGGCAAGTACAGCAAGCTTATTAGTTATTATGGATACCAAGTTATTAATAAGCGGTCGGTTTTATAGATAGCCTTTATATTACCTATATAGAAGCATAGAGCAGATCTATTCTAGGACGGACCTTAGGGAAGAAAGAGACTCTAACTATATAAGATCTGCTATTTAGGTCGGAAACCGGCTATATCACTTATAATTAACGGCACGGATTATATTATTGGCCATTTAAAATTAAAGTGTAGTATCGTATTAAACCCTAAAAGCCATAGTAGTACTCTACGTCAATCAGCCGCCTTAGGTCTAATTAATCCAGCTACTTAAGCCTATTTTATACCTAGCGGTAGTAAACGGCAGCCGTTTTAGGCAGCTAGCTATATACAAGCCTATATTAATTAGACAATCCTATAGGATATTACATTTGGGCAAGTTATGAGTACTTACACTTACGCGTTATTAATATTCGACTGTCCTTTTATACAGGAATGTCTTATAAGCTCGCATATATTACTAAGCAGCTGGATAAAATCTGCTTTTAAATGCCGAAGCCTTAATATTAAAGACCTCTTTATTATCTTATAAAGCAAAATCTACCTTAGCTGCGATATCTAAACATTGACAAATGGAATATTGCTATTTAGCATAGTAGCTTACTTAATTAACAAAGGTAGCAAGCTTTAATCAATCCTTATAGGACTCCTAAGATATAAGGCTTATATATCGCTAAGAATATAGCAACAGCTTTAGCAGTAGTTATTTAAAAGTATTAATTTAAATATAAACTTGGCTGCTTAATAGCTAATAATGCCACTAATAACGATAAACTCTATAAGCACCTTTTTAAAAGCCTCTTTATACTAAAAAGGGAACGACTCCAGTATATTAGCTATATTTTAAACCTTATCGTTAAGGCCTTAATATATGGCAAAGGCGTTAGTAAGCTTAAACGCTTAACGTGTTTGACCACTCCCTGGGCCACACTAGTCCTCGGGCCACTCCAAAAACCACCAAAAATCAGGAAAATCGCATTTTGATATCTTAACAACGGCTTTATAATAAATTCTAAAATTCCATAGCTAACCTTTTATGCCTATTCTAAGACTCTACTCTAACTTTGGAAGTAATTCATTGGGTAATTTTAGAGGAATGGCAATTTAGCTTAAAATTGGAGGCCAAAACTTAATAAAACTCAATATCTTGATAACGGCTAGGCTTATTATTCTAGAACTTTAATAGGAGTCTTAGAATAGGCATAAAAGGCTAGCTATGGAATTTTAGAATTTATTATAAAGCCGTTGTTAAGATATTAAAATGCGATTTTCCTAATTTTTGGTGGTTTTTGGAGTGGCCCAAGGACTAGTATGGCCTGGGGAGTGGTTAAACACGTTACTAATTAGTGTAAGTAACGAAGCTAAATTTAACCTTATATGGCAGAAAGGCGCCGTTAATAAGGTTTATAATTATTGTTAAATATATTATGCAATTTACGGCTCATTGTAAGGACTTTACTAAAAATTAAACCTAAGCCTATATAGAGGACGAGCTCTTTAATTAAGCTAAACTTATACTTATTAAAGACGGAGGCGTTTAATAGAACCCTACCTACTTTATGCTTTACCGAGCGTTACTTTTTAAAAAAGGAATTAATAAATATTTACTTTCTCAGAGGAAGCCTGTAATAACGGCTATAACCTTATATAGGACTTTCTTACTATAAAGGATTGGGCGGAAGTTAAGCTGCTCGTTAAGATCTTAAAGACTTTTATATTAGCTACTAAACGTATAAAAGGTAACGCTAATAACCCTAGGCTTAAGGGCTCCCATAGAGCTCTATAGGAGTTAATTATAAATATAGAACTTCTTTACTAGGTCTTCGTATAAACTTAGCAGAGCCTTAAGAACGAAAACAATTTCTTTATTAAATCTGGCGTTAATATAGCTCTAGAGAAGCTTAATAAGTATTTTAATAAAATAAAGCTTGAGAGCCCGTACTACTTTATTATAGTTATCCTCTATCCCTCTCTTAAACGCGCCTACTTTTGTAATAAGTGGAAACAATGGCCATAGTAGTAGAAGCACGCCGAGTAATGCATGGAAATAGTATTTGGTAACTATGTTAATAAGCAAGCAGATAAAGAAGATAAGGAGGTAGTTAAGTTACAACATAGGAAGGTTCCTTGTATATCCGGCGACAATTCGGGCAACGAATATTCGCAGTCTCTACTGGTCGACGAGAACCTTACTTCCTTACGCTCGCAGAAATGAATTAAACTTACTACTAAGCTTAATCGCTACTACGACGCAGGCCTTGAATTTATTAAGATCTGTGACAAGAACGGCAATAAGGTAAACAACGTCGTTCTAGACCCTCTTAATTGGTGGCTTACTATAGGTTAAGTACTTTATCTAATCCTTGCTAAGATTGCTCTAGATCTATTTTCTATACTAGTAATAAACTCTGCTTATAAACGAGCTTTTAGTTAAGCTAAGAATGTTGTTACTAATAAGCGTAATAAGCTTATAGCCAATACAATTAAAGCAGATTAATGTCAACAGTGGTGGCTTCTTAAAGGCTTTCTACCAAGCAGCTTAATTAACTATGTTGGCTCTAACGGCGCCTTAACTACGCCTTAGCTAATAAATTTAAACCCTAACCTAACTGGCTATAAGCTAAATATAGTAGTAGAAACATTAGCTAAGACAGATAGGCTTACTAAAGCTTATTTCTTAATAGAGTCTAACTTTAAAATAGAGCCCGCTCAACTACCTAACTTAAGTCCTTACTACTAACGTCACTACTAGTGCAAATACCTACTTCTTTAAAGCCTCCGCGGCGTGCTAATCGAATTTAACGATATTTAGATACTATTTGGGGTTAATTAGAGTAGATCTAAGATCGGATAACGTTAATATTTATATATATAGAGGTGCTGCCAAAAATTTAGAATTTAAACTCTATAACTTTATTAGATCTATATATATTACCCAATTAGGATAAGCGCGCTGTCAGCTTTATAGTTAGCGTATATATATTTCCAGCGAGTGTCTAGCAAGCGGCTTAATTAACTACAGTTAGTTAGCGGAAGGCGTCGTCGCTCGCTAGACGCTGACTGTTGGCCATACTAGGCTTTATATATTTAATCCCATACTAAAAGGTTCTATAGAACTATACTAGAACACCAAATTACCTATAATATTTATAATTAATTGCAGACTAGCATAAAGGCTTAGAAATAGAGTTGTATAAAAATCCCTATATTAGCCTAGGCAGTTACCAGTATCCTTCTAATAGGCTTCTAATTGGTCTCCTAGCAATCCTTATATCTTTTCTCTAGTTATATATTTTTCTTATTAAGGTTTTTTAGGAGTTTAAAATAGGGGTTAGATAGATAGATAATATACAGTAGTATACTAATATCTCTCTAATATCTCTCTGAGCCCCTTTTAAGATAAGCCCTTACAATCTCCCTACTATAAAGTAATGGCGATTAAGGGCTAACCGTAAGAATAGGGGGCAATATAAGGGATATTGTTGCGGTTACCTTAGGTTGCCCTTAGGACAACCTCTAGACGCCCCTTAGATAGTTACCGGCTACGTACTAAAGGTATATGCCTATAGTATATAGTCTCTACAATCCTAAAGGCCTTACCTCCTTAAGGATTCGTCTCTTTTACTAATCTATTCTATAATTGTACCCTTATAGCCCCCTATCTATAAAGTCCCCTTATATAACCTTGATTTTCTAGTTAAATACTCTAGAATCTTTATTACTACTTTAAGAAAGCTATTATAACGGGACTAGCCTAGTTATAAGTAGGAATGTCTTGGTGAAACACTTAATAGGTAAATTCCAACGCTTTAACCAAATTCTACCAAATTCTGCCAGTTTAATCAACTTCTGCTAAGTTCTGCTAGATTAATTAAATTTTACCAAAGTCTGTTAAAGACCGCGTGTGTATATACGCACGCATTAACCACTAAGACCCCTAAGTATTTAATTATATAATTCTCTTATTATTCCTTTCTCTTTTTTACGTAACGTCTTATACTCTATAAGAGCTATATACCCTTAGATTTAAATAAAATTTATATTATCCCTTCAAATCTTCCTTAAAGCCTTTTTACGCCCTTATATTACATTATATTAAAAATAACTATTATTAAAAAGGCAAATAAACCTAAATCTCCTTTAATAACTATAAGTATTATATCCCTAGTTAGGGAGTAGTTAACTATAATACAATGCTTCTTTATAGATGCCTTAGCTTAGCAGCGGGCTATACTAGAAGCCTAGTATTAGTAATTAATAGAAGCACTCCGCAAAGAACTCCGTACGTTAAGGCACTTATATTAGAGATCCTAACAGTAATACCTATAAATAAGATTAAAGTACCTATATCTGAACCTGGTCCGTTAAATACGAACACTAAACTAGTAATAGTAGCTTAACCCGTGCATATAATAAACCTAGTACCTATTATAAAATCTAAAAAGCTTCCTAATTCTTTAATATTTAATAAAAACCGAAATAACCTATATCCCTTTATAATTAAGCTCTATCTTAAACTCTTAATAAACTATAATTAATACCCTACTAGAGCTAGCAAGGTTAGCTATAGAATGTCTTATTTAAGCAAAGACGCTACATAAACTATAGATCTATTCTTCTATAACGGCACCTTTATTAATTTTAAAATCTTTATCTCTCTACTAGAATAAATATATAATAATGCTAGCCGCGAATATATAGCTGTTACTAAATTTAAAAACCTGTAATAATAGAACCAAGACTTTACTAGCTTCTTTTTAAAAAATTTAGGCCTTATTGGCGAGCTAGATTAGAATAAAGCCGCTAGAGTTATCGCCCTTTAATAAGCTATTTTGGATAAAATTAAAGTATAGTTAGTAGGTAGAGAACTGCTAAAAGACCTATTTAATTTTGCTGTAATATATTAACGAATTAACAAGGACCTTTAATATAATAAATAGACTTATTCTCTAAAGCTAACTATACTTTATATTTAAAACTCTATAAAACTGGTATATACCCTAAAGCGCAATCCGTCTCTAAAACCTAAAAGTTCTATATATAACCCTATGGATCTTAATGTTAATTAATTCTATATACCCTTAGGAACTAATAAATAAAGAACTTAAGCCGCAAATGGAGAATACTTGAAATGCGGTAAAAAAGGATATATTTAAAGAAATTGCCGAACTTACCCTTTTAAAAAAGTCTGCCGTAGTTTCTCCCAATCCTTAAATTATACCCATTCTATAAATTATACTTAAACACTATAAAGTATTTTGCCCTTAGTTAATTTAGAAAACAAATTATTTTAAAGCTAAGTTACACCTTAGAATAAAAGGTAGAAGAGCATAAGTGTCTAGGCTCCTCTAGCGCTAATATATAATATAACTTCCTTAATATACTTAGCGAAATTTAAATACTTAGAAAATAGAAGAAGGTATAAATCCTAATAGATAGTGAAGCTATTAGTATGGGCTTTATTAATATAAACTATATAAAAACCTAATACTTAAATTTAAAGAAACTTAATAAGTCTTAAGGCCTATAAGGCTTTAACGGTAAACCCTTAATATATAGCGAACTAATATACTACGCTCTTATAAAAATATAGATAGGCGAATACCTTAAACGTTTCCCTATTTATAATAACCTTAAAATAATATAACGTTATACTTAGATATAGATGGCTAAAGCAATATAACCCCTTAATTAGCTGGGTTAAAGAAATATTAAAGTTCCGTATAACCTACTACTAAAGTTATTACTTAAAATACTATTTGCCCTATAAATATGTATATAATTATTTGAATTTAATATAATAAGGCCATAACTGCTAATTGCGATAAAGAATATAAAGATATTACGTTAAACCCTCTTAAATTTTATATAATATAAGCTATATTATTTATTTTATTAGCGAGAAAATAAGACTATAAAATCTTTGCTATAATAATAGAAGATATTATAAAAGCGCTAGAACTAAAGTAATATATTAACCCCCAACCTCTTATTTCTAAAGAGTATTATAATATAATTAATAAGTTTAAAAAATATTTTATAGACTAACTACCTCTGTACTAAGATAAACACGATTTTAAAATAGAACTTAAGCTTAGTATAATATTAAAGTTTAGTCCGCTGTATGGTATATTAAGAGAAAAACTGCTTATAATGCGATAATACCTTAATAAACATCTAGAAAAAGGATTTATTCGCCCTAGTTAATCTCTATTTGCCTTACCTATTAAAAGGAGGTTTAAGATTCTATATTAATTATTAAGCTCTAAATATAATTACGATTTAAACTAATATCTAATTTCCCTAATTTAAAAGACGTTTAACTAATTAGTAAAGGTATGGTACTTTATAACGCTTAATATAGTTACTGCCTTTAATTAAAATTATATATATAAAGGAGATAAAAAATATATAGCTTTTTATATATAATGGGGACTTTTTAAATACCTAATAATGCCGTTTGGCGTAAAGAATGGTCCTAGTACATTGTAATAATATATTAATAATACGCTTCGTGAATTCCTTAATATATTTATTATCGCGTATATTAATAATATCTTAATCTACTTATCTTTACTTTCTAAGTATTGGAAATATATTAGAATGGTCCTTAAACGCCTATAAGATATAGGCTTATAATATAACTTTAAGAAATATAAGTTCTACGCGTCTAAGGTTATATACTTAGGCTTAATTATATCCTATCCCTTAACCCGTCGGGGTCCGTAAAGTACATGGTCTGTGCGCGAACACCAAGATCAAACTATAGAATTCAACTATTGATTACACCACTACCATGCTTCGCAATTATGCAGGAATGACGCCTGCTAGCAGCCTTATATTAAGCGACTTAACTCTAAAAGATAAGCTTGCATAGAGGCTTTGAATGAGAATTAAGCAATATTAAAGGTTTTAAATATTTAAGCACGGCTATCAAATCTAGTTAATCTAATTGGTTAACGCTTATCGATAAGCTACGGACCCAAATCAACGGGCTAAGGGATAATGTAATTAAAATGGACTCTGGGAAAATTGCTATAATTGTAAACTAGGGAAGCCCTAGTAATGTATAAGATATTTAAGGATTTTTAGGATTTATAAACTTCTATTATTAATTTATTAACTACTTCTCAGAAATTGCCTAGCTATTGGTAAACCTAATAAAGAAGAATATAAAATTTAAATAGACCGCTAGATATAAATAAGCTTTTAATAACTTAAAATATTACTTTATAACTACTCTAATTCTCGCCTACTTTAACCCTAATCTTAAATATATTATTAAAATAGACTTATCCAATTATATACTAGGGGGAGCGTTATTATAATATAATAAGAACGGCGAGCTATATCTAGTAGCCTTTCTCTCCTAGAAACTCGCCCTTGTTAAATTAAACTATAAAATATACAATAAGGAACTGCTTGTAATTATTAGATACTTTAAATAATGGCGTCCTAAGCTTAAAGGATCGTTATTTTTAATACGCATATTAACGGACTATAAGAACCTATAGTACTTTATAACTATAAAGCAATTAACGCAGCACTAAATTTGTTGGGCTAAATACCTCTTATAATTTAACTTTAAGATTATATACTAACTAGGCAAATTTAATTAGAAGCCTAATATATTAATACAATAATTATAGGACCTACCTATAAATACTTTAGATAAACGGATTATAAATTAATTACGGATCTTATTACCCCCTAAACATTTTAAAAAACTACATCCTATATTCCTAAATACGGAACTTAATAGAATATAAATATAAAAATAATATATGGATAATAGATATAATTGTCGGTATACTCGCTTTATTAACGTGCACGAATATTACTATATTGCGATACGTATGCGGTGTTAAAGTTGGTAGTTATTAATATCTAGAAATAGGGGTTTGCTCCAAGGTTAAATTAGCTAGTCTCGCTTCATGGTCTCGTGACCACGTTACATGACTAACATTCCGACACTAGAGCAACTCTAAAAAGAAGGCTAATCTACACTCCAAAGCCAAGTCTATTTCTAGACTATTTGTAGTATATACGCAATAGTTAGAGATCTAATTAATACGCAATAGCTTCTATGCTCCTTTTGCAGGTCCGTAATTACATAACTAGTGTTACGGCTCGTACAAATGCCTCTAAACTAAAGCTTGTAGAATGCTGTATTGCGAAGACGCTAAGCTAAGAAGAAGAAGAAGAATTATTAGGGGTAGCAGGTTGACATATCGCGAGGGTCGCTAAGGCGCTAGTGGTAAGCGAGCTAATAGCGATTTTCTATCCCAGGGATAGAAAATCCTAATTGGCTGGTTAAATTCAGGGTCCGTACCGTTATAATTAGTTATATAACGCTAAGCCAAATCTAAGTTCGTTCGCTTAACCCATCCTATAACTTGTAGGTCGATTCGGTTCGTATTAATAAGCTATTAAAAAGCCGCGTAGGGTTTTCCCTTCGTTATAGCGTTAGTAGGGTTGGCCTCTCCGTTAATCCATTTCGCCTCTATAATCTGTCTCCGTTTATAGGCTTGCCAGAGGCACATTATATCAATTATTAGGCGTTTTTCTTAGGTGGTTCCGAGTCGTACTAGACAGTTATATAAGGACTTAGAGTTAGTGCAAAGCACGAGTGGAAGGTTAATTTATAGGATCTTATCTACTATAGACTTAATTGCAACGCCAATATTAAAGCCGTAGGCCGTACTATAGAGTTTAGAAGCTAGTACACTCTAAGTAACTCTTTTACACTTAACTAAGCTCCAATGGACAATATTGGCCTTCTTTATAGCATTAGCTAGTATAATAACGTAGTTGATCTGCGAAGAGAGGTTCTTATTATTAGCAAATAACGCGTCTGTAAATACCAGTAGCTATAGGGTTTTAATATCTAACTTAATAAACTTAAGGCCTCTATTAGCGTTTTTAATTTGCTAGTTTAGGCGCTTATTTAACTGTTTTACATCTTCTTTATTAGGGTTAATTACCTAGGCGGTAAAGGATAAATTAAATAAGGCTTCTAGCTGGTAAACTAAAGCAATATATGCACCTCTAGCACGTTAAGTAATGTACTGGTCCTTTAGGGTTAAGGTTCTTATAGCTCCGCTTAATCCCATACTTATGGCAAGTTTGGTGCTAATTATACTAAGGTTTATACATTGTCGTTTCTAAGTAAGCGTAATGCTCCTATTAGTTAGTAGCTGAATAACTCCGCCGTTAAACTTAATGGGCGTATTAACGGTAAGTTGTTCCCGTTCCTTAGCCATAAACTTGGCCTTATATAGCTCGTTTTATTTTATATTTATAAAGGTCTTATCTGCTAGGAATAGAGTATTGTTAGTTTGTAGGCCTATAATACCAAAGGGTTTGTTGCTCTGTAGAAGACAGGGGTCGTACATAGACTGGTCTATATGCAACTGTTGGATGTGATATAAGTAATATGTCTTAAACCAGTGGTTACCAGCTTCTAGTACTCCGTAAAGTAGTTTTATAACCTTTAAAACGGAGGCCTTGTTAATCCTAAGTTGCTTAATTAGCTTATACGGAGGTCATACATAGAACTCTTAATTTAGTGTGGTGGTTAATTGTATATAGGCCTATAAAATGTCTTGGAGGTAAAGTCGTGCCTATAGAAGCTTTATGGCGGCGATATAGAGAATTAGTTATTAGCTGACTTATTAAATAATTGGTAATTAGGTAAGAACTAGTTCCTTTTTTAAGTTATTATAAGCTTATATAACTAGTTGGGATTTCTTAAAGGCTTTATTAGTTCCTTTGTTCTTAATCTTATTAACAAATTATAAATTAAAGAGTTGTACGCCTTGTAGTATATCCGTAAGTCTTACGATCTTAAAAACTCCCTTCTTAAGTAGACCAGTAAGCTCCCTCTATTAGGAGGCGCTAAATTAAGTACTGAATTAACTGTTATCCTGTAGGTAGATGGTGATGTTAGTTATAGCCGTAAGTAGAGGGTATTTGTAAGGGCGTCCTCTGCCTTGTTTTAGGGGTTGTTGCTAAGCTTTAGTAGGTCTCTCTAAGACAGTCTTAGGGAGGACTGACCCAAATAGAGGCTTAGGTAGCGATTTTAGTCCGACAATTTACTCCTACAATTTAGTTGCTTAAAGGTAGGGTTTTACGACCGTAGATTAAAAGGCTATAGGTCCGCTAGACAGCTTAATAGTATATATTTTACCCTTAATGGTAAGTAAGGTAAATAGCCCGTTCTAATAGCCGCTTTGGCTAGTATTTCCTTCTCTCCAGACCAAAATGGGCGAATTTAGTAGGAGATTATGAATCGCATTAGTATTGGGTCCGTTTTGTATATTTAGCGCGTTAGCGATCTATCGTTTAGTTTATAGCTTCTATATCTCTACTATAGCCTTTTTAATCGCAGTAGCGCGTTATATAACTGTAGGGGATAGTGTATTGGATTTAACTATTTGGGGGTAGGCTCTAAAGACTAGAAGTGTGGGAACTAGTCCTTTAGGGCTAGCTAAATCGTTAATTGCTTTAAACGCTATTTGGAGTCCCATCTCCTTATTAATTTTAGGGATTTTAGTTATAATAATCTAGTAGGCTCGCTGTAATGGACCGTGGTAGCGCTCTACCATTCTAATAAAGTTATATGCTTTAACTAGTACTCCCTTTATACTAATTCCTATAATAGTAGCATATTGCTTAAATTCCTTGCTAACAAAGTTCTTTTTAGCGTTGTAGGTAATTAGGTCTAGTGGCCCTAGGTAGGTATTAATCTAGCATATCCATAGAACGTCCTATATGTGTTTAGCGCTAATGTCTTATAGCTATCTGCCGGCTTGGAATCGCGTTCCTTTATTAACAATGTGTAGGAGTGGTGATCTACTAATGTATATAATATCAACAATGATATTATAGTTAAAATTAACGTCGTCTTATAGGGTAAAGCGGAATCTACCTAGTAATTTGCTAAACTTCTAATAGTAGTAGCAGAACTTAGTTAGTTGCTTAATGGCCATTCTGTTAGTTTTATGGCCAGTATAGTAGAGTAGCTTTTGTAATTTCTTAACTAAGGGATGTCCGAATTGACGATGTAGGCGCCGTAGCTCTATATCTATTAAGTAGCAGGGGTTCGTGTTAAAGGATTTAGACAAATATAACTGTAGTAATAAGCTCTATAAGAGAAATAGGTGGCCAAACCGTCGCACTACTAGCACTTTTTTAGTGTAAGTGATAACAACATTTCTAAGGTTGTTGTAGTAGATTTAGAGTATATCCATATCCGCTAAATAGAGCAAGAAGGGGGTATCCGCATAGATAATATAAAACTATATCTTGCCTATAGGGGTAACAACATCCGTAGTTCTAATGGAGGTAGCAACTCTAATACCAAACTGCACGTTAACTTGTCCTTTAGTTGAGGTGTTAAGTCTTATAGATTAGTCCGCGTTCTATAGTGCCTAGAATTATCCATAACCAGCTATAGACTTTTTTAACGCACTAGTGTTGATTATAATTCCTATAAATACCATAGAAGTATAGCGTGAAGCGGCGGTTGTTGTGTTGTAGTTAAATAGGTCAGTTTCCGTAGTAGGTTCTGTGGAGGTTGCAGTAAGTAAGTAAGCGCAAGCCTTATTGGCTAGTTCTACACTTATAGAGGTTGCTTCATCTATAGTAAAAGTCCCAAATAATATAAGGTAGTAGCCGTTAGGGTCTTCTAATTCTTCCTTACTATTGTTGTTATTAGTGTTTTTATTAGCGTCTGTGTCTAGCACGAGAGCTTTAAAAGTCTTATTATACTCGTTATTATCGTCTCCTTTATAGTAGATAGTGTATTATCTAAAGCGTTCTTTAAAGTTACCGTTGCGGCCCTTATTATTGTTAAAATATCTTTTATACTTATCTCTAAAACAGTTCCGCTCCTCCTCTATATGTTTCCATAAGCGGCAGGTCTCCTTTTAGCAAATATAGTACTTGGCCTTTAGGGATCTAATGGTGTTTTGTCTATAGAAGCGGGTTTATTTACGGTTGTTACGGATATTACAGCGGTATATGCGATCCGTAAAGTAGGCTCCTTAAGACGGTCTTATTAAGGCCTGGAAAGGGTGTTCCTTCTCCCATGTAACTATAGAAGATTGCAACTTACTAATCAACTGGGAAAGGTCTTTAAAAGGGTTAGAAATAGCGATACGGCATACTGGTACTCCTTAGCAAGCGGTAACTAGCTTACTTATAAGGAAGAGGTCTGTACGAAACTCTAGGTATAATCCATAGCGATATTTTAGGAGTTTATTAAGGAGTAGTTAGAAACTCTAATAGATTTGCTTATTAGGGTTCTTATTAATAACTCCTTAGAAGTTGGTAGCGTTCCATTTAGTAAGGTTTCTCTAATAATACTCTGGTCCTTTAAAGAAGTGACGCATATAGTTATATGCCTTAGTAAATAATCTAGTTAAAAGGCTGCTGTTGTAGTAGTGATCCTAAGTAAGTCCCTTTAGTATAGTTAGGAATGCAGTTATATAGCCTTTAGGAGGTAGACCAGCTCTCTTGCAGATATTATAGAAGATAGTTAACTTAAAGTTAAAGCTATTACTTACTCTATTATACTTCTGGCCGTCTATATAGATCTCGGCAATAGTGGCTGCCTCTTTACTATATATAGGTAGGTATATAGTAGGGTCGGTATTGGTAGTACTAGGGTAAAGATACTAGGCAGGAGGAGGACTAGGTGGGGTAGGAGCAGTTACTAGAGGGAGGGTAGATGCGGTTGCCGTAGGCAATAATTGTTGATTCTATGTCTGTAGGAGTTAAGTAAGGAGGGTAAGTAGTTAATTTTAGGTAGAGGTAGGTGTAGCTTACTATTGGGTAGCAGTTAGTGCAGTTTGCTAGGGTATAGATGCGATAGCTGGTTGGGGTGTTATAGGGGTAGGTATTTGCGTTCTAGGTGTTATAGCTATAGCTATAGGCTGAATTATAGGCGTTGGAGGTAGTATAGGTAGTTAATAGTTTACAGGCGTTGGCACCATATAGGAAGGTAGTGGGCTGTAAGAGGGGGTTATAGGAACTAAAGAGGCTATAGCTAACAGGGGTATAGCTTAATTTAATATTAGAGCTGTTTGTATAGAGTTAAGTTATTCTTATAATACCACTGTAATTATAGGGCTGACTTCCTTAAGAGCTCCTATAATTTCCTTATCTGTCTATTTATAAGGTTCTTTCTCTTGGAGGAGGTTAAATAGTGCTTCTAAGATTAAATATCTATTATTATACCTTCCCATATACACTCCCCTCCTAAGTAGATAAGTGCGTAATTTTGCTCTTATATTAATTTGCATATATCTAAAATCCTTAGTGGTAAAGCCTTTAAATTCCTCCTTAAATACTGTCTATAATGTGTAGTCTATAAAGTTCTCCTGTGTGTATACATAGACCTTTATTTCTACATATTCTCCTAATTTATCTTTTATAGCATTTGCTATGTCGATCCTGTCCCTGTGCTTTAAGATCTTCTCAGCCCATTTAGAATCCATTTTTAGAAAGGAGGTCTGTAGGTTTAAGTTTAAGGTTTAAGTGTTCTCCACAGCCTTAGGGCCTATAGAGTGTCCTTGGTCTGAGAGTTTAAGGGTTAAGGCTTAAACAGAGGTTGGGGTTGAGGTTAAGGTCAAGGTTGAGGTTAAGGTTAAGGTTGAGGTTAAGGTTAAGGTTGAGGTTAAGGTTAAGATTGAGGTTGAGGTTAAGGTTAAGGTTAAGGTTAAGGTCAAGATCGAGGTTAAGGTTAAGGTTAAGGGTTGTGTGTACGTTTCTACAGCTATAAGGCCTATAGAATGGTTCTTAACAAGGCTGCTATTCTCTCAGCGATCTGTTATATTAGCTATAAAGCCAGTACAAATTCTCTTAAGCGTAAGTAGAAGTTGTAGTCTTCTCCTTTAATGAAACAGACAAGAACTAGGCGATTGTGAACTGTTTCTAGTACTACTTCTTAAGCGCTAGCTATTGCGTATTTCCTAATCTATATGTCTACTAATCAGTGTCGGTATACTCACTTTATCAACGTGCATGAATATCACTGTATTGCAATACGTATGCGGTGTTAAAGTTGGTAGTTATTGATGTCTAGAAATAGGGGTTTGCTCCAAGGTTAGATTAGCTAGTCTCGCTTCATGGTCTCATAACTACGTCATATAACTAACATTCCGACAGTAATAAAAGCAATTTAAATAGGGAAATGATAGTATAAGGATATTATACTCGGACCACTTTCCTACCCCTTAAGCTAGAATGGCCTATGTCTTTAGCCGTACTAGCGGGGACGCCTAAACGCACCTATGCCTACAATATGCCGAGGACTTAGTAGACCCCTTTATCTCTAAAGAAGAAATAATTAACTACTTATTTTCTATTTATAAGGACCCCTTTAAGGTATAGAACGCCCGCATTAATTATAAAGGCCTGGATATAAAAATAATAGAGATATTTTTGGCCTTCTAGACCCGTTTTTTATACCTAGCCGGCCAGGCCTAAATCCCCTAGAAAGACCTGCTACTAGACCTATTTAACAAGCTTACCTTAGACCTATAGTAAGCTATACTGCCAGTCTTTACCACTATATAGACGCTAAAAGAACTAATGGACTAGTGCTTAGCTATTAATTAAGGCCTTTATTAAATTAAGGTATGTGCTAAGCGGTATAAAGCTAGGAACCCTCTAAACTAGACTATAAGTAATATAAGAATAGCTAATAGTGCCCTAGTACGGGCCGTAACTCCTATAGTACTAACCGTTTAGCCTACCGTTAATTTAGTAGCTAGTTATATAGCTAGTCCTGCCACGGGCCTAGTATAGACTTGGCCTATATATAGCAACCCCTATAAATAAGCCCTTAGTAATTAAGGAGCTTGCTTTTTATACGGCTAAAAAAACTACTTTATAAAGGACTGCCTAATAGTAGCAAAGATAAATAAAGTCCTATTAATTTATGAGGATAGTATAGAACTAGAAAAAGAGAAACCCTAGAGGAAGACTCTTCTCTAGGGTTAAAAGGGATTAATATATTATATATTAATCTAGGTTGGCTAGTTAGTAGAAAAAGCTGCACTATCCCTTATGCTTTATTCCGTAATAAATATTAAGTTTTAACCTCTACTTTAGCTAACTTAGGAGTAAATGCCTTTACCTTAATTAATATAAAGTGCGCTAAAAAACTGGCTAACTTTTTAAATGCGCCTCTAGAAGAACTGCCTAAGCTAATTTCTATTTATGGGTATAGTAGACGGGTATAGTAGACAGGTAGAACCCCCTATTATAACTATCTTATAGACCTATCTCTGTGTTAACGGATAAAGATGGTATAATATCCCCTTTCTTATTACGGACCTTAGAAGCTATAATATAATCTTAGGAAGAAAATAGCTAGCCTATTTAGGCTTATAGCTTAATATACAGAATAGACGGCTTATTTAGCCTAAAACTATACCCCTAATACCTTCCTTTATAAAAGAAATTAGTATTATAATATAGAACCTTATACGGCTATAAATAAACACTATTTACTAGGCCGATGCTATATATAAGGACTAGGCTTTTAAAAAGGACGTATAGGTTAACCCGCAATAGATTTATATACTACGCCGCCCCTAGACTACCTATATTATACCACCTGCACTAAAAATTAAAAAAGTTAGTAAAAAGCTAGCCGGGCTTCCTATAGGGAACTTAGGCCCTATATAGCTATAAAGAATAGCAAGGAGTATTAGACGCTATACTAAACGTATAGACTAGAAGGACAACTTATAGAAAATAGAACGTAAGCTAAGGAAGATTATAAACCTTATATTATAAAATGCGGCCTAACAAAAGTCTATAAAGAAACTTATGGACCTCCTACTGGTTAATATCTGCTATATTAGCGCTGTAGGATTTTACCAGAACTTGGTCTAACCTAATACTATTACCTTTACTACTAGCTTATATAAAATTAATTAAATAATTAAGGAAAAGAAAAGTAAGCTTATAGATAAGGAGCTAGTAGAATAGAAACTACCCCATTAACACTAGAAATTTAAGGATGTATTCTCTAAAGTAGCGTCTAATATACTCCCGCCTCACTAACCATATAACTATAAGATTAAAATTAAGCCAGATAAGGAAGACATACTTAGCTATAGCCCCCTTTATTAACAGTCTACTACCGAATTATAGGCTATAAAGTAGCACCTTATTAATAACCTAAATAAGGGCTTTATTAAGCCTAGTTAAGCCCCTTTTAACTTACCTATTCTTTTTACTAAAAAGCTAAATAGAGGACTTTATTTCTATATAGACTACCGTAAACTTAATAATATAACCCGTAAGGACCGCTACCTACTACCCTTACTTAATAAGACTTTAACCTAAATAAGTAGGATTAAGATCTTTACTAAGCTTAATATTCATTAGGTCTTTTACCAGATTAGGATAGACTCTAAATTAGAAGATCTTACTATATTTTGGACTTATTACAGAATATATAAATATAAAGTACTTCCTTTTAGACTGACCAATGGACTGGCTACGTACTAGCAATATATAAATAATGTACTCTTTAACTACCTTAACGACTTCTATACAGCCTACCTAAATAATATTATAATCTACTCTAAAAATAAGTTAGAATACAAGGAGTATATCTATAAAGTCCTATAACGGCTTTATAAAGCCGGCCTCTAGGCCAATATTAAAAAATTAGAGTTTAGTATTAAGCGTATAAAGTACCTAGGGTTTATTATTAGTATAAATAGAATTAAGTCAGACCTAGAAAAGACGGCTATAATTAATTAATAGGTACCCCTAATAACTATAAAGGGGGTATAGTTATTCTTAGGGTTCTGTAACTTCTACCAACGCTTTATTAAGAACTATAGTAGAATTACCCAGCCCCTAAGCCTACTTACCCATAAGGACTGGCCCTTTTACTTTAATACCATATATAGGTAGGCCTTTAATAAGCTTAAGAAATGACTAGTCTCTGCTCCCTTACTTACCTACTTTAACCTAGAACGGCCCTTAATACTAAAAACTAATGTCTTAGATAGTATTATAGCTGGCGTTTACTTCTAAAAGTAGATGGACAGAAAATGGCACCTTATTGCTTACTATTTAAAGATTATAGTAGATACTGAGCTAAACTACCTAATTTATAATAAAGAAATACTAGCTATTATCTCTAGCTTTTAGCACTAACAAGCCTAACTAAAAGGCACCCCTAAGTCTATCTAGGTAGTTTCTAATTATAAGGCCTTAAAATATTTTATGATAATAAAGGCCCTTACGGCCTAATAGGCGCGCTAGGCAGATACCCTACCTTAGTTTAACTTCCTAATTATATATAGGCTAGGCGCTACTAACCGTGCGGACGCTCTTATAAGGCGTAAATAGGATATAGATGACTAAATAGCCGTAAAGATCTTATTACGGACCTAGGCACTACTATAACTAGAGCACCTTAACCCCCAGATATAGGTAGAACTAAATATAGACTCTTTAGACGCCAAGATATATCCTATTAACTCTATGGAACTTAACCTTATTAATAAACTACTGTAAGCAAACTATACGGCCTCTTCTCTATAGGAGTACCGTGAAAAGATAAAAGACGTTACTAGTCTATAGTCCCTTAAAAATAGACTACTTAAGTACCGCAAATAGCTAGTAGTAGTAGAGGAACAGAACCTATGGACTTGGCTTATCGCTAAAGTATATACCTAGATCTCCACGGCCTAGCCCAGAAAAATAGGATCTATAAAATTATTGGCAACCATTACTACTAGCCTAGAATAGTTATAGATATTAATTGCTATATATGAAACTATAATAACTGCTATAGGTCTATAATTCTACGAGATAAGACCCTAGGACTGTTAAAACCACTTCTAATACTAGAGCGCCCCTAGTAGTATATTTTTATATATTTCTATAAGCTACCTATAGACTGTAATAGATATAATATGGCTATAGTTATAGTTAACTGCTTTAACAAGCGCCTGTTCTTAATCCCTTATTATAAGAATATTAATGCTAAGGAGGCGGCCTAACTATATATCTACTACGTTTACTAAATTTACGGACTACCAGATATTATTATATCTAATTATAGACCATAATTTATATTAGCTTTCTAGAACGAGTTTACCTAAATCCTAGGTATTAGGCTAAAGCTTTCTATAGTATACCACCCCCAGATAAACGGCTAGATGGAAATTATAAACTAGTATTTAGACTAGAGACTCTAACTCTTTGTTAACTACTTTTAGAATAATTAGGCTGAACTGCTACCTCTAATAGACTACGCCTGGGTTATCCTAACCCACAACTCTATAAAATTTGTACCTATCCAGCCAGAAATAGGGTACTTATCCTATATAAGCTTTAACTGGCGAAGAGTAGAAGGGCCACAGACTATATGCAAAAAACTATCTTATAAGGAAGCCTAGTATTACGCTAAACGCTTAGAAGAAGCCTAGAAACTAGCCTATATAAACCTAAAAAAGGCCTAGAAATTAATAGAATAGCAGGCAAATAAGTATAGGCGTAAGCCTAACTTTACCATAGGCGATATAGTCTAGGTTATAATAAAGAACTAAAAGATAGAATGGCCTAGCTATAAGCTAGACTATTAAATAGCAGGACTGTATAAGGTCCTTAAGAAAATAGGCAACTTATATAAAGTAAAGCTCCCGGATTTAATTAAGGTCCACCCTAAATTCTTACTGGATAAGCCACGGAAAGCTATAAACAACCTATTACCTAGATAAAAGAACAAACCTCCCCTACTAATTTAAGTTAATAGTAACGATAAATAGGAAATTAAAGAAATACTAGCTTATAAGCTAGTAAGGAGAACGCTAAAGTACTATATTAGTTGGAAAGGCTATAACCTAAATCCTACCTAGTACCCTATATAGAACTTTGTTAGCAGTCCCTATAAGCTTTAAGAATTCTATAGCCGTTACCCTAATAAACTAGGACCCCTAAAGTACCTAGACAAGTAAATAAAATGCTAGTATAGCAAAGATGGTAAGCTACTGGAAGAATATAAAGATAAGAACGCCCTATAGGTGTAATATGGATATATAAAGCCTGAGGGTAGGCTTTACTAAGAGGGGGAGGAGGGGTAATATTACAGCTCTAGCAGAAAACGGCAGAACTTGCGGTTACATAACTAGAGGACCGTATAAAAGAACCCTACTTCGACCGGCGCTGCTCTTCTTCTCCTTTCCTTTCTCTAGCTTTAGATCCTTATTTATAGACAATTCGATTATATATGCTTGCATACGTCCTTCTCGCTATGCTCATGCCTTAATTAACTAAGTCGCTAATAATAGGTATCTTGTCTATCCCCTTTAGATCCAGAAACTTATAGCTAATACGCCGTTAAGTTAAAGATACCGTAACACCCCTAGCACATCCTATAAAATTTTCGCTAATTCTAGGATACGCCAACTTTATAACATCTGCTTAGTCTATAACCTAGTCTATAACTATATTTTACAGCTCTATTATTATAGTGCTTTATAGCTGTATCGCTAGGACCTCTGCCCTACTACGAAATTCTATAGTTCTAGAAAAAGATTCTTCTTTTTTTTTTTAAGCAAATTTTATAATATAGGGATTATTTCCTCTATGCTATCCTAGATCTTCTCTATTTTATAATCCAGATATTTTAACAACCTATTAGTGGGATTTGTCTTTCCTAGGCGGTACGTAATTTTAAAGTTATACTATAATAGTGCCTCTGTCTATCTAGCTTATTAACTATTTAATACCTTTATAGTTATAAAGTATTATAGGTTATTATAGTCTATAAGAACTTTAATAGGATAATTACTTCCTATATAATAATATCGCCAATGCTTTATTACTATAACTATCGCGAGCAGCTCCTAGTTATATGTTATATAACGCTATTCTATAGGGTTTTTTTTTAACTAAAACGCTATAGGATGCCAATTTCCGTCTTTTAATTAAGATATAATTGCTTCTAGGGCGAAGCCGGATATATATAGCTCCTAATAGAAGTATATTAGGATTAGCGCTAATATAAATAAATCTTTTAACCAGTCTATAGCATACTTAGCAGCTTCCCTAAATATAAAAGGTCTTATCTTCTTACCGTTCTTAGATCCCTTTAGTAAATTAGTAATTAGGAATACCACTTACGTATAGTAAATAATAAACATTTAGTAGAAGTTCACCGTGCCTAAAAAAACCCATACTTCTCTAAATATTATAGGGTAGGGCCATTCCCCAATAGCGTCCACCCGGCTTTTCTTTATTAATACTTTATTAACGCTAACAATAAAGCCTAGAAAATTAATACTAGTGGTATAGAACGTGTATTTTTTTAGGTTTATATAGAGCCTATATTCCCGCAGTCTTTTTAGTACCATTTACATATAGTATATATATGCTTTATAGTTATTAGAGTAGACTATAATGTTATTAAAGTAGACTATATATATTATATCTAATAGGCCTAAAACATCGCTGGTGCGTTAGTAAGCCTAAATAGCATTACTAGGTACTTAAAGTGGCCATACCGTATTCAGATTACTATTTTCCACTTATCGCCAGCTTGAATCCGGATTTAATAGTATATATCTTTTAAATCTAATTATATAAATATCTTTACACCTAACAGTCTGTTAATAAGCTCCCCTATTAAGGGTAGCTGGTAGCAATTCTTTATAGTAATCCTATTAAACGCCTAATAGTTAATATAGAGACATTGTTACGGACAGCTTAAGTACGATGTTACGACTACTTGGAGAAGAGTTGAAAGAAGCTAGTTGGTTAATATAGGCACGGTCCAGGGTGGAACTGGTAGAACCATATAACGAGGAATGGTAGCCGAGGTCACGTAACGTGCTACGCGTGGAACGAGAGGGATGGGAGGAACTTATGTACCTTATGTATCAGACGTACCTTACGTATAAAAGAGGGTTTCTTAGGAGTACGGTTGTGTATTTAAAGGACCTCAGTCCCTACCTTAGATAGTTCTCTCCTTATAGTGAATCTTAGAATACAATTGGAGTTAATCTATTAGGCAACCACTCCACTAGTTATTATTACGTTATTAACTTATTATTTATACCTATATATCCAGCCTATTAATAGGACCTACCGTAGTTACTGCTACAAGGTTCTATTACACATTCACTACTAAGGTTATAGTATTGGAACATAAGAGAAGTTAAATAATATGCTACTAAAAGCACCAGTTATAACTATAGCGGCAACTACCTTGGGATTAGGAGACACTAGTATAGTAGATATAGACTTATAGGTGGTTATAAGAGGTTAGTTATAGGAAATAGTTAATCGCTTATTAGATAATAATAGGATACTTAAAGAATGCATTAATAGAATTGGAGTAGTAAAGATTAAGTTACTATTAATTAAACGATTCTTAGGAGAAAGGTTAAAACTTAAAGGGTTCCTTATATAAATACACTTTAAGGTAATGCAGGAGGGAGCAAAGCTGGCAATAGCTATGGATTAGGTAGTATATGCAGAATTATTCTTAACAGGAAGGGTACTGGAGTGGTTTAAACCTTACCTTACTAAGATATAAGTAAATAGTATAACAACTACTAACTAAGATGTATGGTTTATATTTACTAGTTAGAATAGGTTTACGGAGAGACTAATATAGATATTTAGAGACCTGGAAGTATTAACAATAGCGGAACAAAAACTTTAGAACTTAGTATAGCGCTCTTTAGCAATAGAGTACACGATATAGTTCCAGACACTTGCCATATAGGTTAAGTGGAATAATAAGGCGCTTATAGCACAGTATAAATAAGGACTTAAGGCTAAAGTCTAAAACGTAATTATTCTAATAGAAGATGCGGCAAGTCTAAGAGACTTAATAGATTAAATAATAAAGATTAATAATAGGATCTATTAGAGGGAATAGGCTAAGAAAGGGCAAGACAGAGTTCTATAGTTATATAAGGCGTAAAGTATATAATAATAGATATAGAGTTAAAAACTATGGAATGGCGCAGAGCTAATAGACTTAAGTGGTATTAAAGAGTCTAAAAGATGGATATAGAAACTATAGAAACCTAGAGGTTAAGGATTAAGTAATTATAGGACTAAGGAGTAGAGGCCAAACTAGGGATTTTAGTAGTAGAAGATGTTTAGGTAGACTCTATAGCAAAAATAGTAGTTTAAGTTAGGAGCTTATATAAATTGCGGAAAACAGGGTCATTTCGCTAGAGACTATAGAGGTAGTTAAAGTAACTATGTGGTAAAAGGCACCAGGTTGTTAGAGTATAATAATATAGATACTAGTATATTGCGTAGAACCAAGGAGTGTTTAATTAAACACTTCGCGTTTTATTATAATAACGCATACTAAATTTATAAGGACGCTAAGTATGGCGCAAGCTATTAGCCATAAGAGCTAGAGTTAAGAGGACTTAAAGGAACTAGAGAGTTAGACAAAGAATAAGATTAACTCTATAAGCTAGATTAAGATATTACAGTAATATACGGATAAAGATTAGCAATAATAATAATGGAGTTAGAGTACTTATTAATTAATAGCGATGAGGATAAATAGGAGGCTAACTAGGAGTACTTAAGCCTTAATAACGCAATAGAAGCAGAGACTGAAACCACTATAAAATGCGGATTAGTAATGGGTATTATAATACCGTTAGATATAATATCCGTCGCTTTATAAGACGGAAGGAGTAACGTTAGTAAAAGATTATGTAAGTAGATAACTACTAGTGCTAGCTTACTACTTAATAAAGGCAAAAGGCTATAGGTCCAAGATTCTTAAGAAGAGATAAGGAATGCTCTAGACTTATAAGACGCGATAAGGACAGCTTAGGAACCTATAACGGACAAAAACCGATAGGAAAGAGCAGCAACTTAGTTTATAGATAAACGAATAAGTATAGGACGTAAGTTTAAGAACTATAAGTTTAGAGAATAAGTAAGAACGTTAGCCCTAGGTAAATATGGTGTTTAGCCTAAAGATTAAAAAGTTAATACTAAGATCTGGAAGTAAGATAACTTTAAGGATCTAGCTACAAGATGTAAAAAGTAAGAAACTATAGATAAATTTAGGATAAGAATTATTATATAGCAAGAACGAAAACTAGACCAGAGATCTAGCGTAATAAGTCATATAAGAGATAGAGCACCTATGCGAAGAATTACTAATAGGCCTAAGGCAGTGACGCCTAGAGTAAAATAGTGAAATAAACTGGAATAGGAAGAGGATTTAGGAATTCTAATTAGGTTTAAAGAAAGATATACTAAAGGATGTTATAATGTAGTAATAATAAAGTACTTTCTAACAGATAGACTATATATACTAAACCAGCTGTATAAGAAGTAGTATAGGTAAAGACATAACGACAAATAGGAAGACTTTTATATATAGCTAAATAAGAAAGTTGTCTAAGACTAATCCATTATAAAGAAACGCATAAGTTATATTAAAGGAGCGTTAATTATAATATTAAGGAACCTAGAAGAAGGATCTAGGGACTAGAGAAATAAGTAATAAATCTTAATACCTATAATAGAAGTACTAGCAGTTAAGTTAATATAGTATAGGTTTAAACTATAGGTTAAAGATAAACTAAGAGTTAACCTAAAGCACCTAGTGTATTATATACTGTTGTGGATAGCTTGTGTGGATAATATATATAATATATATAGAGCACCTAAAGATAGGAACTAAAAGTACCTAGTAAGGATATATTAGTCACTAGAAGAAAAGTGGTTTAGAGATACTAAGTATATATATAGATGGCACCTAGTAGAGGTATAAAGCTAAGGGAATATAATACTTTAACTAGGAAGATTCCTTATAGAAGAATACCTAGATAGAAGATAGTGGTAAAATTGTCTAAAGAATACTTATCTATGGCATATAGAGGAAAAGAAACAAACTAAGTATTGGCCTAAAGGGGATTAAGTATAGTTAGGATCTAGCAGCTAATAGTTAGGAAAAGGGGAGGCCTATAGAACTAGAGGGAACTAGTAGTAGAGCCTTAGACCCTTAAAGGAATTTAAGAACAATACCTAAATTTATAAGTTAAGTAGCAAAATTAGTAGTTTGAAGTGTTAATAGATAGTAGAGTAATAAGAAACCATATATTACTAGCAGTAGTGGAAAGGATAGGGTTACTATATAGATAGAAGAAACACCTATATTCGCTTATAACAATTTTAGGAGATTAGATAGCCTATAGAGGAGGTATTATTAATCTTAAAACAGGACCTGTTTAGTTAACTATTAAAGGGAGATAGGTTAGAATGTCTTTTAATATCCTACTATTAGAAAAGGATAAGGTAATACTAGGGATACCTTAGTTATAGGAGTACAATCTAAAGATTAATTAGGTTACAGGTTAGGTTAATATTAGAGATACTTAATAATATAAGATATAATAATAAACCAAGTTAGTATAGTACTAAGTTAGAATAATATACGAAGAGACTAAGTGAAGCCTAAGTTATATACTAAAAAGATACTATAAGTATGGTAAAAGGCTGTAGTTACTAGAAAGTAAAAAGCTATTAGAGTATGCAGTATAGGACTATAAGATAGAACTAGAACCGGGAATAAGTTTAAGGTTCTTTCTAGTCTATAAGCTCACTAAAACCAAGTTAGTGGCGCTTAAGGAGTTTGTCTAGAAGAACTTATAAAAGGGATATATTAGACCATTATAGTTATTAGTAGGATATCTAGTGTTATTTATCCTAAAGAAAAATAGAAAACTTAGGATGTGTATAGACTATAGACAGTTAAACAGCATTACTAGAAAGGATAGGTATCCTTTACCCTTAATTAGTAAAATCTAAGATAGGATAGGCAATGCGTAAATCTTTATAAAAATAGATCTAAGGTAGGCGTACCATTAAATTAGAATTAAGGAAGGCGATAAGTAAAAGGTAGCTTTTAAGTTAAAGGAAGGACTATATAAACCATTAGTTATGCAATTTAGGCTTATAAACGCACCAGTAATATTCTAGAAGTAAATTAATAGTATATTAGGAGAACACCTTAATAAGTTTATTATTATTATTCATTGCTTAACGTCCGATTTGGATCCTTGTTGGGCCCACGCGGACTACTCCTTATATACATGTGGGGAGAAAACTCTATTTGAGAAAACCCCGTAATCCGTCTCCCCGCCTTTTGGGGCTCGCTTGCGAGTCGCCTACAAGTCACCAGTGGTGCTCTACTACCTTACTTTTTGACCTCCTTGGGAACCACTGCTGCCATAACAAACCTACGGACGTGCTAGTATTACACACTATACTCTACTCCTGTAGAGTTATTAGGGGGCGCCTATTACTCGCCCCTTTGCTTTCTATTACTATTTTCTTTGCAACCCGGAACTGGTCTAGCACATTTTGGCTAATAAGCCACTAGGTAGCCGCCTTAAGGCCTTTCTGTATTAAGAGTAGTGTATTATAGTTTTCTGTACTAGCTGCTAAGAGTATTGCTTCTTAGCCGGTGCGTAAGGGGCATAATAGTATTACGTATTTTGGTGTCTGTCTTAGCCAGCCACATTTGCACCTTAGGCTACCTACTAGAACACCCACCTAGTGAAGCCAATCTTTTAGTCCTATTATTCCTGTCCTTAAGAGTGTTGCCATTGTATTTTCTGCCTTTGTTAGGCCCTTTTGGAGCCCTTAGGTATTTACCCCCCATAGCATTACCTATACTATGGCTTGGGTTCCCCTTGCCTAAGTCTACCTCTGTACCTTTAACTCCTATTTGTCTCTCCAGCGTCGGTCTAACTAGTATTATATTACGGTAGATGGTTTTCCAGTACTCTTTTATACTCTACTTTGGCTCCTTTCTCTCCCTTACTATTATTTTTGCTGGCCTCTTACGCGTCTCCCTTCCTCCTCTATATGGGCCTAGGCCCTAGCGCCGCACTATTCTTCTTCTACTTTCTCTACCTGTTTTCCTAATATATCTTCCCTACTTTAGGGTTGTTGGTTCCTTCTCCTATAGGGCACCCTAGGGTCCCTCCATAGTTTATTTAGGCGTGTCTTAATATACTTTATAACGTTAGAGTTGCGTTCCTTTTGCACCCTTTACATTGCATTGGCTTTAATATATAGTTGTAGGGGGGGAATATTGGCTTCCTTCTTAAGCAGTGCTGTGGCCGTTCGCTTATACCCGCCTATTATACTCCTAAGGCAGGCTGTTTGGACCTTTTAGAGTGGTTTAAGGAGTGATTTAGAGGGGCCTTTTTTAGTTTCTCTAGTGGCCCAAATGCTAGATCTATACGTTATAGTTAGCCGGACAACTGCTATATATAGTAGGCGTAACCTCTAGAAGTATAGACCCTATATAGAATTAACAATCCTGGATATGGCAATATACTATACTTGGCCCTTACAGGCCGCTTACGCCGTATATACACTCTACTGGAGCTTACTGTCTACCCATACTCCTAATACCCTTAGGCCTTAAACCAGTTAACCCCTAAAGCCTTAGATATAGATTATATGCTAAAGATCTATAGATTGGTTACATTTTCTTATAAAATAGATTAGCTGGTATTTCTCTAGTAAGAATTAGACTCTATATCATCTTGCCTATTCTATATAGGTATTATAGGCTTTCTCTAGTGTCCTACAGTTCTCTACGGCTATTGGCCTATATATAATTAGGTTTATATTATTAATAAAGCCTATCCCCTAGGTCGCCCCTTCCTTAAAAGTATTAAGCAGGTTGCTTACAAAGAAGAGGAAAAGTATAGGTAGTAGAGGTAATCCTTATAGTATTCCTATTATAACTGCAATAGGGGGGCTCTGGTATCTACTAAAGACTAGTAACGTTTCTTTCTAGCCTATAAATCCTTAAATAAACTAAATAATCCATTCTGGGAAGCCCTTTGCCCTAAGGATGTATAGGAGACGCTTATAGGGTATATTGTTATAGGCGCCGCTAATATCTAGGCTAAGCATTAATACTATAAAGTCCTTTCGCATAGCCTATGCAGTTTTAATGGTAGTAGCGAGTAGTGTAAGTACTAATAGCGTTAAGCAATTCTTTCTTGCCCCTATTTGGCTTTATGGTAGTAGGGCGTATTCCTCTACCATATCTACTATATGGTCCGCTATAACCTTTTCTAAGATCTTGCTTAGGGTGTTTTCTAAGGCAATAGGGCGGTAGCTTTCTAGGATTAAGTAATCTACTTTACCTTCTTTTTATAAGATAACCGTTGTCATAGATCTTCTAAGTCGTGGGTAGTAGCCTATTATAAAGCATGCTCTGGCTACATCTACAAGCTAAGGTGCTATAAGTGGTCTATAGGTCTTTAGGGCTTTGTTTAGGATCCTATCTAGTCCTAGTGCTGTGTTATTTAAGAGGCGGCTAATAGTTCTAGCTATTTCTTTAGTTGTTATGTCGCTGTTAACCCTTAAGCGAGTCACTAGTGTTTCACTAGTGATGTCGCTAAGGTCTGCTAGAGCCGGTTAAGGGAAAAATCTTTTTATAAGGATCTTTACCTTCTTATTATTGTTGCCTATAGCCTATGGTTCGCCTGCTCTTTATAGGGGTAGTAGGTATAGATCTTCTACTAGGCGTCCCGCCTTTTTCTTTACCTATTTTACTATGGTCCAAAGGCCCTTATTATAGGGGAGACTCAAATTAGTAGTGTATTTATTTATAAACTATCTCTAGTTATTCCTTGCTTCTTTTCTTAGGGTATTCTTTAGCTAGTTTCTTATGTCTTTATATTATCTCTCGTCCTTAGAATTATGGCTGCTTGTATATTTCCTCCTTGCTTGTCGTTGGCCGGCTACAAAAGCCGCGCACTATGCGGACAATACATATTATATATAGGGGCCCGGTTTTAAAACTAGGCAGTGCTCTTCTAGCCCGCTTTTAATTGCTGCCTAGATCCTTTCTAGTCTTTAATTAATTTCCTTGGGGGTAGCCAATAAGCCTTGCTTATTTGGTATTAGGTGGATTTCTTCTAAGTCTTAGAGTTGTTATTTAATTATATTAAGGAAGCTATCTACGTTAAGCTTCCTTATTACGTATCTTTTACTATTTAGTTGCGCCTTAATATCCAGATCTAGTTATATCTAGATAGGGATATAGTCTAAGGTAAGTGCCTATTCTTC
>Ga0307507_10001085_pt1 | contig 60394 bp, 23 predicted proteins | sample 7_EM_MG_FD_207223 | JGI IMG/M metagenome (GOLD analysis project Ga0307507, IMG submission 207223) | Populus trichocarpa ectomycorrhiza microbial communities from riparian zone in the Pacific Northwest, United States - 7_EM | ecosystem: Host-associated > Plants > Roots > Unclassified | place... | reverse complement strand
TACTATAAAATAAAATAAAATAGTACCAAAGAGAGGAGACCTAGCAGTTTAAATTTAGTAACTTTTATCTATTCCTTATCCTCTAGTTCCATAATCTAATCCTTACCCTTTAGTGCTCCTACTGCCGCCGCTATAGGCTAAGAATTTTTATTATACGCTGAATATTAAGCCCTATAAGCCCGTTACTTGCAATTTCTATAGCACCTACTATAGAACCCTAAGAGACTCTAATACTTAGTAAAGGGGTAAAGGCCTATTAGATAACGCGGAGTCGCTATATAAGCCTTATATAAGTAATATAAATTACTTACAGTTATATTTAGAGATCTACAGCTCTAAATTAGAATTGTATTTATATATAAAGGCCTCCCTATCTATACCTACTTCTTTAATATACTTCCCGCCTAAGCCTTTATATTAATTACTAGTAAAACTTTTAACGATGGTTCTGGAAGAGTCCTCCACGTTCGTTGCCTGCTTACATAAGCAGATTCCCTTTGGTTCCTTTTTGGACGACGTCCGTAAGCAACTACCTATAACTCCGTGGGTATGGGCCTATATAAGGGGGCCTATATACGTCGTAGATAGATTCTATAGATTATTTATTCTTTATCCTTAGATCTAGTTCATTAGGTTATAAGCACTCGTTGCTACCAAGCTGTAATATTAGAAGATTAACACCTTACCACAGATTGCATAAAGGGTTATTATACCTGTGCTAGGTTATATCTTACTAGTCTATATTTAACGCCTTACTATAGGCCGCATTAAGGGTTACCACACCTGCGTATAAAGTCATTCCTTATTATCAAAATTACGCGTTAAAAATCCTTTTATTTACGCGTTAAATTTATTTATCTACGCGTCACCATGGGTAAAGACTATCCAGGCATTTAACGCCTTAAGAAAGACGGTTTAAATTGGCACTAATATTGGACGCAGCTTAGCACGTACCTACGTGGTAAGGGCCTTCTGCACATTATTTGAGAAGATGTGGCCCCACTCTACCCAAAGCTCCAAGAAGAAAAACCTATAATATCTATTAATTGAGTACTAAAGGACGCTAGCAAGGAGGAGCGAGATGAGATCCTTAAGAGGTCTTAAATCATTGTGGATACTAATGACTTAATTCGCTTAACTAATAAGGCACTCTCCAATAAATACAACAAGGAGTTTAAACAGTACAATAAAGAAGACGGTAAAGTCTGTTTTGTTATCCTTGGTATAATTAATAATAAGATTATTACTGCCTTAGAGTATAAGTAGATGGTAAAGGACTATATTAATTACCTTAAGCAGACGTTTAAGGCCCGTGGCTTGATCTATAAGGCTAATATATAGGAGACGTTTATTAAGCTCCGCTATTAATTGGATTAAGTAATTACTACTTTCTTAAGCCGTTACCAAGAAGCGGTTTAAGGAGTTAAGCAGGTAAAGCTTGCCCTAGATAACAAGATCATTAACTATTAACGCCATTAACGCCATTAACGAATACTTCCCTATATAGGCTCAAATCCAACGTAATAAGATTCGCAATGGCTATATAATTTTACTACTTTAATTAATTACTAACCTTACCAACGAGGCTTGGTAGAAGGACTTACTTAAAAGCTTCGCCTTAGTTAATAAGCTATTAGGTAACTTATATAAGCAGTCTAGTTAAGGACGCGGTAACGGATATGGTCGTGGTAATAGCTACGGCAGAGGCGGTAGAGGAGCCGGTTGCAGTGCCTTATTAGGTAATTAAGGTCCTGCTAAGGATGCTTTAAATAGGTATAGATAGTGCAAGTAAGGTTATCTAAGTGGCAAGGAAGGCTGCTAGATAAAGCACGCCTACTTAAGGCCTGAATAGTGGAGACCTGGAGAGAGATAACCTCCGCGCTTAGGTAACGGAGCAGCCTTAAATATAAATAAGGCCTCTAAGGGGATATCCAATCGCCTATTTTAAGCTACCAATTCGGCTACTAGATCGATCTTTACTATATAGGTCATTGGGCTAGTAGCTATGGCTTTAGGAACGAATATTAAGGACTCCTGGATAGCTAATAGTTGCTTAAATATTTATATATGTAACGACATTAGGAGGTTTATATAGTATGAGAAAATTAAACCTCTCTAAATCTAGATAGGAGGAGGCCTAATAAAGGCCATTGGCGTTAGATTAGTTAAGCTTATAGTCACCTAAACTAATTACTTGGCCCATATAATTACATTCACTAAAGTATATCACTGTCCTGACTTCTTTACGAATATCGTCTTACTTAGCATTCTATAAGGGAAGGGAGCCTTCTTTAATGGTCTCTATAATATAATTAACTTTGTTAAAGATTGGGTAGAAATAGCCTATACCCTATGTATTAACGGACTTAATATGTTTATACTAGTAGATAACCCCACGGAGGTTCCTTTCGCAATGGCTCTAGCTATTATACAATCGCGTTTTTATAAGAAAGGCGTGCTTGCCAAAGCTACTATAGAGACTTGGTATAAGAGACTATAATACCTTCCTCCCAGCTAGATACGTCTCCTTGCTAGAAGTATAAAGGGGATTATAGTTACTAAGGATAAGCTATTTCACTGCGAGGACTGTTACCTCGGAAAGGCTAAGAAGTAAATATTAAGACGCCCTCAACGACGTAGCAATCGTATATTTGAAAAGGTGTATGTCAACATAGTTAGGCCATTAAAATACAAAGGCCTTCACGGTAAGAAGTACTGGGTATTATTTACTGATAACTAAACACGCTTTAGATGGATCTACTGTATATTAAATAAAGGCTCTATGGCCTCTACCTTAAAGCAGTTCGTCCGTATGATTAAGACTTAAATAGGGATAATAATTAGTTGCTTTAGATTGGATGGAGCTGCTAAGTGGTTTAGTAAGGACTTAACTAATTTCTTTAAGGACGAAGGTATACTTACTGAGGTCTCTACCCTATATACCGCACACCAGAATGGAATAGTAGAGAAGGCTAACCACCTAATTAAAGAAAGGGTTAAGGTAATGTTAATTAAGACTTAATTACCACTAAAGCTCTGGCCTAAAGTTGCCAAGGCAGCCGTATATAGGCTCAATATATTATCTATATTAGTTAATAAGGACAAAGCTCCGCCCGCTTAAGTAATGGCTTACGCCCTAGGTGACACCAACTCTATAATTATATACACCAACTGGAAGATCTATGGCTGTCCTGCCTATATCTATATTAATGAAAAAGACCCTTAGCGGTAATGGGGTAATAAGTTCGTTGCAAGGGCTTAAAAGGGATGACTAGTTGGCTACAAAGGCTTATATATATATCGCGTCTATCTACCTTATAAGAATAGGGTCGTTTAATTAAGTAGTATTACCTTTAATAAATTAGGAACCTTTCTCACTACACCAATTAGTGAAGAAGAAGGTGGCGATAATGATATCTGCTAGATACCACTCAAAGAACTTCCTACCGAAGACACTGTACTAGAGGTCTCTCGGTCACCGTAGGAAGGAAGCGAGGTCTCTCGGTCACTGCAGGAGGCAGATGAGGTCTCTCGAGCCTTGTAGTCGGGGGGTGACTCTTAGTCGGGGGGTGCCTCTGGCGATTATGATATCGCACCGCAGCTTAATCGACCTCCTCTCACTGACGACGAATAGGCAGGTCTTGACCAGCAAGAGCTTTCTGATCTAGGAGGACACCTCTATTAGGAAGGGACTCCCCTAGGGGACGTCTACCAGGAGGATCTGGAATAGATTCTGATTGAGTATTTAAAAGAGGACAATAAACCTATAGCGAACACTTGTATACGGTTAAAGCCACGGCTTAACTATAGCGTACTTTATAGAACCGGAAGGAAGGAGCTGGTTATAAGGGCTACCTACCTTACCCTGTCCTTTGCCTACACGTTTATAAGTGCTTTATTACAGCCTTAGTGGATAAGGACAACTAAGGGACTACCTCTGGAGCTATGGAACTAGAAGGAAGCTATAAATTTAATATTTAAGAAGGAATGGAAGGCTGCGGTAGATAAGGAATGGGAGTCTTAAATGGTTAATAACTTATTTAAGATTATCAAACTTCTACCTAGAGCTAAAGCTCTACCTGTTAAATAGGTCTTTATATACAAATTTGATAAGAATAATGTCCTATTTAGATAGAAAGTATGACTTGTATTATGTGGTGATAAGCAGCGCCTAGGGATTGACTATGGTGACACGTTCGCAGGCGTTGTTTAACCTAGTATATTTAAACTACTAATAGCCCTGGTTGCCGTATACAATCTAAAGTGCGAGCACTTGGACGTAATTACGGCCTTCCTTAATAGGAAGCTTGACCGCAAGAACATCTACATTTAACTTTTAGAAGGATACCGCCAGTATTAGAAGGATGGCGTTGCTTTTATAGGCCTACTGCTTAAGGCTCTCTACGGTCTCAAATAGGCGCCATGTCTATAGTATAAGGAGCTTAAGAGCTTCCTTATTACCCTTAAATATATGCCAATTCTAGTTGACCTATACGTCTTCGTCAGCCAGTAAAGTGGCTAAATTATTATCGTCTATGTTAACGACCTTATCTTAATTAGATAAGATATACGGACGATTGAACTCCTTAAAGAGGCACTTAGGAATAAGTATAAAGTAAGAGACTTAGGCCTAATTGCGTACTACCTAGGTATTTGAATTATAAGGAACCGCTAGGCGCGCTCAATTTAATTGGTACAGGACGCCTATATTAGGAAAATCCTGCATATATTCTATATGGAGGACTGCGCACCGGCCTCTATACTAATTTACCCCTTTGCGGTAGACTTTAGGCCATATAAGGATTAAGCTCCGCTAGAGCTAATAAAATGGTATCAATCGCTAATAGGCTCTCTACTTTATCCATATAATTAGACTCGGCCCAATATAGCCTGGGCCGTAGGAAAGCTCTATTAGTTCCTATATAACCCTGCCGAACTATATATGGAAGCCGCGATGCAGATACTCGCCTACTATGTAGGAATGATCAACTTAGGTATAGAGTTCGGCTTACCCCAAGGGCAGCAGCCACCTCCGGAAGCCTTCGCCGAGGCGTCAGCTACGGACTATACTACCCCTAATTGCAATAGGGAATATAGCGGAAGCCTACCAGGTGATATACCCAACCTATAGCTATATGGCTATAGCGATGCAGCGTTTGTAGATACGGTCAATAGGAGGTTAACTTCTGGCTATATTTATAAGTTAGCGGGTGGCCTAGTTTTATATAAGTTAAGCAAGCAGTCAATTCTTACAACCTCTACTATAGAGGCTAAGTATATAGCAATAACGCATGCGGCTAAGGAAGCCTTATGGCTTTGTTAATTGCTTACTAACTTAGGCTACACCAGAAAGGATCTACTACCAATATATTTATATAGTAACAATCAACCAGCTATTAGCCTTATAAAAAGTAACGACTACCACGCGCGTACTAAGCACTTTAAGCTATACTAGCACTATATTTATAACAAGGTTTAAAGCGGCGTGATCCACCTACAGCACATTCCTATAAGCAGTATAGTGGCAGACGGTCTTATAAAGCTACTAACAACGGCTTAGTTTAGGAACTTTGTTAAGTAGCTGGGCCTTGTTTAATACAATATAGACACTAAACCCAAGTAGGAAATTGTATATAGGTCGGCAAAACCTTAGAGGGTATGCCATTTAACGACTCTAACCTATGCTAATGACTTTTAAATAGGGGATAAGAATAATATAGAGCTTATAACGGGCAATTAATTATAGCTTAGGGAGAGGTTAAGTAGGACCTATAATACACCTAGAGGATTACAAGGTGTTTCTTTTATATATTAATAAGTTTAATACTGATTTAGGAAGGATCTGCTTCTGTTTTAGTGGAGTACTAGGGGGTGTGACGATGGTTCTGGAAAAGTCCTCTATGTTTATTGCCTGCTTACATAAGCAGATTCCCTTTGGTTCCTTTTTAGACAACATCTATAAGCAACCACCTATAACTCCGTGGGTATAGGCCTATATAAGGGGGCCTATATACGTCGTAGATAGATTCTATAGATTATTTATTCTTTATCCTCAGATCTAGTTTATTAACTTTTACCCTCTTCTACTTATTCTAAGAGTGGCTAGTTATATAGGTATTATATAAAGAGAAGAGTTTACTTATAGTATAGTAATCTTACTAGAGAATCTCTTATATAGTAGGACAAGTACTCAAAATATAAACTGGAGCTCTTGCTGCACCCGGCCCAAAAAGACCAAAACCAACCAAAAAGAACCCCAAAAAACACCTAGAGAATCCCCCTGAAATGCCTACATCGCAGGGGAGGCACATGTCAAACGATGGTAGTTCGCACTCGCGCGCAACCGCCAGAACCACGCCCAGCAATGGCCCTCCACAACAAGAATGGGCGAATACCATACCATAAAGCAGAAATACCTTTATTAAGAAGGCATCTAACAAAATACAAAGCCTATTAGACGCGTCTAGTATCCGCAATTATAGGGGAGCAACCGTTAGCTATAATAAACTAATACAGCTAGCAGAATAGCTTTGCCAGTCTAGTATCCCTTAGGCGCCCCTCTAGCAATCCCTTAATTAAATCCTCTAACAGCTAAGCAAAATTAAAAATAAATAAAACCCCTCTTTACTAGCAAACTGTACCTAGGCCGCCATAGCTATACTTCTATAGCATAAGGAACCTAACCCCCTTAAGACAATAACTGGGTATATAATTATAATATAACTAAATATAGAAAAAGTAGAGGGGCCTAAAGGATAATTAGAAACAGAAGTCCTTATAAAGATTTATAAGGAAGTCTATAATGCCATTATAGTCTAATACCTAAGGAGTAGAGATATTAGAGTCACCCTAAAAGACTAATAGGTAAAGGAACGAGCTATAAGGGTAGGGGATAGGCTAGGAGAATATATTAGCATAAAAGTGCTCTATAAAGACTACCTAGTTAAAGTCCTAGCGATTTCTATAAGCCTTAGGGTAGAAAAGGGATACTAGGCAAATAATATAACAACTATATAGGAGATAGTAAAATATATAAAACGCCTTATACTAGGACTTAAGATTACCTAAATCTAATAGCTTTAATAGGAAAATGCAATCTAAGCATATAATAAGAATAATAAGAGGATATAAGAGTCGCTAGAGACTTACTAGGAAGATACTAATTAAATATATAGCTCCCTTATTATTAGCATATATACACTAGGAATATAAAAACTCCTTATCTAAAAAGGAATAATTATAAATGGCCTTATATATAATATAAGGCTCTATAACTACAAACTACGCCTAAAATAATACTATTACTATGTATAATAGGGACACACCCAATTCACATACGCAGTATAGGTGTGCTGTAGCTACTATGTAGGCCCCTATAATATAAGACACTGCTTAAATTAAGACTAAATAAAATACGTAAACTATTACTAAAGCATATATAAGGCGTAGGAGAGAGTAGACTATATTAAATATAGAAGATGGAAGGCAAGTGCTTAACAGCTATAGGAATAACTATATACTAGGTTATATAAATGGAAATAATAGGTGATAAGCTAGGGGGATATAGGTGCCTTCCTAGTATTCCCTACCTTTAACACTAGGGGGCTAGGCCAGCCATCCCAAGCCTTAACGGGCCAGAAGTAACGCTATGTAATATTACTAGACCGAATAGGGATATAAGGGTCACAGGGGACACAAGGGAAAGGATACCCTATAGAAAGACCCCTATGGATAGCTACAGCAAGCTTAAAACCAGGATAATTAAGAATTAGACTAAACGCGGTAAATCTAACATTTATAGCCGACCTATAAAGGGCATAAAGCTGACTAGTAAGACTAGGGGAAGAACCGGAGATAATAACAGATTTAGATATAGAAGCGCTAGTAGGAATATAAGATATAGGAATAGAAAGCCCTATATAAAATAAGTAGCAACTAGGGTATAGATACAAGAGACAGAAGTTCTAAAAATCCTAGAGAAAGTGGAAATAAAGGAAGTAAAGAATAAAGGAGAGTTAAATAACCTTTACTAGGGGTCCGCTACCTATCCATTATATAGTATAACTGCGGTAATATAAACCACCGCCTTATAAGGCCCCTACTAGATAGTCTAGACCTAGAGAAATACTATATCCTTACTATATAAGAGCCGTATTATAATACCTATATATAATTAATATACTGCCTCTAAGGATTCCAGCTCCTATATAAACCAAAAGCAGCTATATATGTGTGCTTTATAATTAGTAAGGCTATTAGCCTGTCCTTATAGTTATAGCAAGTAGTTAACCTAGATATTGTAGTTATAATAATCTAGATATATAGGGGACTAGTATAAATTATTAATGTATATAACCCTAGGGTTAAAGGGGTCCTATAAATAGAGAATATTATATTAGTAATAAGCTTACTGGAAACTAAAGGCATAAAGTCTATCCTATTAGGAGATATAAACCTCTACTACCTGTGGTAGGGGGGTATCTATGTCGCTGCTAAACAATAGGTAGAGTGCCTATTAAGAGCTATAGATATCTGGGGCCTTAAGCTAGCCACTCCCTTAGAAGCAATTATGTGGCAATAAGGCACCACTAGAAGTATAATTAACCTTATATTTATAGACAATAGCCTATACCAGAGACTTAAAAGGTGCATCTCTAAAGAAGAATAGGCACTTACCTTAGACTATATCCCCATCTAAATACAGCTAGATTTGGATATCAAGGCGCAACTAAATAGTAAAAGATACGCAATAAGGAAGCTTGAGATAGACAGTTTCCTTAATATAGTTAAACAATAACTTTAAGACCTAGAAGAAATCCACCTAATATTAAATAAGCAAGGCTTATTAGCTACCCCTAAGGAAATTAACTAAAGACTAGAAAGGATCTAGGCAGTAATTAAAAATAGGCTAGAAGAGTATTACCTAGTCTTAAAACCAGGCCCCTATACGTAATATGCATAGTCCGTATAATGCGCGGTTCTTATAGCTAGCCAATAATAAGCAAGAAGGAAATATATAAGCAGCTATAACCCTAAAGACAAAAGACAATATAAAGACATAAGAAACTAACTAAAGAATACCCTAAAAAAAGAAGTAAGAAATAACTGGAAATAATTTATAAACAAACACACTACTAACCTAAGCATCCCCTATAATAAGGGCCTTTAGACCATAGCAAGATGGATAAAGAAAAAGGCGGGATATTTAGTAGAAGACCCATACCTACTACCCCTATAAAGAGTAGGCGAACTATAGGCTATAAGCAATAATAATAAGAAGGCGAAAATCCTTATAGAAAGATTTTTCCCCTAACTAGCTCCAGTAGACCTTAGTAATATTACTAGCAAAACACTAGTAACTCGCCTAAGGATCAATAGCGATATAACAACTAAAGAAATGGCTAGAACTATTAGTCGCCTCTTAAATAATATAGTATTAGGACTAGATAGAATCCTAAATAAAGCCTTAAAGACCTATAGTCCACTTATAGCACCTTAGCTTATAGATATAGCCAGAGTATACTTTATAATAGGCTACTACCTACAACTTAGAAGATCTATAATAATAGTTATCTTATAAAAAGAAGGCAAAGCAAACTACTTAATCCCAGGAAGCTACCGCCCTATTGCCTTAGAAAACACCCTAAGCAAGATCTTAGAAAAGGTTATAGCGGACTATATAGCAGATATAGTAAAGGAACACGCCCTACTACTATAAAGCCAAATAGGGGCAAGAAAGAATTACTTAACACTATTAGCACTTATACTACTTACTGCTACTATTAAAACTGTATAGGCTATGCGTAAGGACTTTATAGTATTAATACTTAGCCTAGATATTAGTAGCGCCTATAATAATATACCCTATAAGCGCCTTCTATATATCCTTAGGGCAAAGGGCTTCCCAAAATAGATTATACAATTTATTTAAGGGTTTATAGGCTAGAAAGAGATATTATTAGTCTTTAGTAAATACCAGAGCCCCCCCATTGCAGTTATAATAGGTATACTATAAGGATTACCTCTTTCGCCTATACTCTTCCTTTTCTTTATTGTTACGGACGCTTTAAGTATAATGTTACGACTACTTGGAGAAGAGTTGGTGGAAGCTAGTTGGTTAATACAGGCACGGTCCAGGATGGATCCGGTGGAACTATATAATGAGGAATAGTAACTAAGGTCACGTGGTGTTAAATATATTAACTATGTTAAACAAAAGGGATATTATGTTTAATACAGACAATACGTACCTTACGTACAAGAGAGGATTTCTTAGGAGTATGGTTATGTATTTAAAGGACTTTAGTCCCTACCATAGATAGTTCTCTCCTTATAGTGAATTTTAGAATATAATTAGAGTTAATCTATTAGGCAACTACTCCACCAGTTATTATTATATTGTTATTTTATTCTTACCTATATACCTAGCCTAATAATAGGACCCACTGTAGTTCTTGCTACAAGGTTCCGTTATATATTTACTACTAAGGTTACGGTATTAAATAAGATCGAATAATATGCCACCTAGAGTACTAGTTATAACGGCGTCGATGGTAGCCATAACCTTAGGGCCAGGTGATACCAGTATAGATAATAGGGATTCTCAAGTGGTTACGCGAGGTTAGTTATAGGAAATGGTTAATCACTTATAAAACAATAATAGGATACTTAAAGAACGCATTAATGGAATTAGAGTAGCAAAAATTAAGCTACCTTTAATTAAATGGTTCTTAGGAGAGAAGTTAAAGCTTAAAGGATTTCTTACGCAGATATACTTTAAGGTAGTATAGGAAGGAGTAAAGTTAGCAATATTATTAGATTAAGTAGCCTATGCAGGATTGTTTCTAACGGGGAAGGCACTTAAGTGGTTTAAACCGTATCTTATGAAAATATAGGCTAATGGCATAACAACTACTAACCAAAACGTACGGTATATATTTGCTAGTTGGAACGGGTTCGCGGAACAACTAACGCAGATATTTAAAGACCTAGAGGCTATAACCACAGCGGAACAAAAGCTTCAGAACTTAGTATAACGCACTTTAGTAATTGAGTATACAACACAGTTTTAAACACTAGCCATGTAGGTTAAGTGGAATAACAGGGCGCTTATGGTACAGTATAAACAGGAACTTAAGGCTAAAGTTTAGGACGCAATTATCCTAATAAAAGATGCGGATACTCTAAGAAAGTTAATAGATTAGTTAATAAAGATCGATAATAGGATCTATTAAAGGGAATAAGCTAAGAGAGGGCAAGATAGAGTTCTATAGTTATATAAGGCGCAGAGTACGCAACGATAGATATAGAGTTAAAAACTATAGAATAGCGCAGAGCTAATGGACCTAAGCGGTACTAAAGAAACCTAAAGGTGGGAAAAGAAACTATGGAAACCTAAAGGTTAAGGATTAAGTAATTAAAGGACCTAGGAATAGAGGCTAAACCAGGGATCTTAGTAGCAGAAGATGTTTAGGCGGACTCTATAGCAAGAAAAATAGTTTAAAGATAGAGCTTGTATAAATTGCGGAAAACAAGGTTATTTCGCTAGAGACTATAGAGGTGGTTAAAGTAACTATACGGTAAAGGGAACTAGGCCAGTAGATAGCACGTATATATAGAGGGATAATAGTGCACTATAAGGAATAAAAGAGTGTTTAATTAACAGTTTTGCGTATTGTTATAACAACGTATACTAAATTTATAAGGACGCTAAGTATAGCGTAAGCTATTAGCTATAGGAGCAATTATTATCTAAGTTTAAAGGAACCAACAAACCAGCTCATAGATTGGACATTAAAGATAATGAATTTAATATAGGCGAAGCATTTACCAATAATAAGGTAATAAAGGCAGCTTACTAGGAGCATACAGACCTTAGAGAAGTTGAAATAGAAGCAGAGACTAAGACTATTACAGAACAAGGTTTAGTAACAGATGTTATAACACTATTAGATACGATTTCTATTGCTTTATAAGATAATAGGAGCAACGTTTAGAAGAAACTAAGTAAGTAAATAACTGCTAGTGCTAGCTTATTACTTAATAAAGGTAAAAGGCTATAGGCTTAAGATTCTTAAGCAGAGATAAGAGAAGCTTAAGATTTTTAAGACAAGATAAAATATACCTAAGGACCCATAACGGACAAAAACTAATGGGAAAGGGTAGTAACTTAGTTTAGTAATAAACAAATAAGTATAGGACGCAAGTTTAAGAACTACAAGTTTAGGGAATAAATAAGAATATTAGTAATCCTAGGTAAATGCAGTGTTTAGCCTAAAGATTAAATAGTTAATACTAGGATTAAAAAGCAAGACGACTACAAAGATCTAGCTATAAGACGCAGAAAATAAGAAACTATGGATAAGTTTAGGACAAGAATTATTGTATAGTAAGAGCAAAAGCTAGATAAGAGGTTAGCTATACTAGGTTGTATAAGGGACAGAGCACCTATGTAAAGAGTTATTAATAGGCCGAGTGCAGGAACACCTAGGGTAAAGTAGTTAAATAAACTAGAATAAGAAGAGGATCTAGATATTCTAACTAGGTTTAAAGAAAGATATACTAAAGGATGTTATAATGTAGTAATAACAAGGTACTTTCTAATAGATAGACCATATATACTAAACCAGTTGTATGGAAAGTGGTATAGGCAACGACACAATAATAAATGGGAAGACTTTTATATATAGCTAGATGAAAAAGTTGTCTAAAACCAACCCATTACGGAAAAACGCATAAGTTATATTAAAGGGGCGTTGATTATAATGTTAAGGAACCTAGAAAAAGGATTTAGGGACTAGAGAAGTAAGCAACAAGTCTTAGTACCTATAGTAGAGATACTAGTGGTTAGGTTAACTAGGTATAGGTTTAAACTTAAGAATAAAGATAAACTAAGAGTTAACCTAAAATATACAGCGCATTATATACTATTATAGATAGCTTATATGGATAATATATATAATATATATAGAGCACCTAAAGATAAGAACTAGAAGTACCTAGTAAGGATATATTAGGCACCAGAGGAAAAGCGGTTTAGAAATGCTAAGTATATATATAGTTGGCACCTAGTAGAAGTACAAGGTTAAGGGGACTTAATACTTTAACTAGGAAGATTCCTTACGGAAGAATGCCTAGATAGATAATAGTGGTGGGAGTGCCTAGAGAACACTTATCTATGGTATATAGAGGAAAAGAAACAAACTAAGTATTAGCCAAAGATGGACTAAGTATAGGCAGGATCTAGCAGCCAACAGTTAGGAAAAGGGGAGGTGTATAGGACTAAAGGGAACTAGTGTTAGAGCCTTAGACCCTTAAAGGAATTTAAGGATAATACCTAAATTTATAAGTTAAATGGCAAGATTAGTAGTTTAAAGCGTTGGTAAATAGTAGAGTAATTAGGAACCATATATTACCAAAGGCAGTAAAAAGGATAGGGTTACTATATAGACAGAAGGAACACCTATATCCACTTATAACGATTTTAGGAGATTAGATAGCCTATAGAGGAGGCATTATTAATCTTAAAACAGGACCTATTTAGTTAACTATTAAAGGGAGACCAGTTAGAATGTCTTTTAATATCCTACCACTAGGACAGGATAAGGTAATTATTAGAAACACAGGGCAAATCACCAATACTACTCGAGTAGATACAGTGATGGAAAAGGTTATTATTCTAGATAGGGGAGGGTAAGGAACTTAAGGTTCCTCACCACGCTAGTGCCGTAATAATACGTAATGGCAACTTGCCTTATGTGACGGCAACTTGCCGTATATGGTGGCAATTTGCCTTATTCCCAACACTGGCAACTCTTCTTTTTGTAGTTGCCATCTATATACACTTATAGGTTGCTACTTATACAAAGAGACAAAGCCTAAGGAGAAGGAGATGAGGAAGGGTGTTAGGGGTTAATGTAAATACAGAGTAACCGCTAAGGCGCTAGTAGTAAGCGAGCTAATAGCGATTTTCTATACTGGGCATGGAAAATCCTAATTAGCTGCTCTTAAATTGTTATATCTTCTACTCCCTCTTAACCTATCCTTTAACTTGTATATATAGAGTATTTGTATTAACGAACGTCTCTAGTGCCTTATTTGGGTTTACCTTTGTTATCGCATCTGCTGGGTTATTTTGGCTATTAATTTATTAAATCTTAAAGAGTTCTTGACGCTCGTAGGATTGCTAAAGTGCCATAATATTAATTATAAGACGCTTCTCCTTTGTGGTACCAAGCTTGACTAAACACTTATAGAGGGAATATGAGTCTGTGCACACAATTATAGGAATAGTAGGAAGTTTAAGTTAATTTATAATTATCTTTAGGGTAGTTCTAATTGTAATTGCTATATTAACTCCGCTAACTATTCCATATATCTCTGACGCTAGAACGCTCTAAGTAATGCGCTTACTCTTAGTTAAGCTCTAATGGATAAGATTGCCGTGGATTGTGAAGTTATTCTCTCTAGTAGATTTGTTTGCGATAATAATCTTATATCCTAGCTGGGAGCTAAAATCTTTATTGTTTGCGAACGATCTATTGACAAATACAAAGAGCTTGGCGGTAGGAAGATTAATAGGCACGTAGAGTAGTCCCTAATTGAGATGGTTCATTTGCCAGAAAAGACGCTTATTTAGGGCAAGAACGTCATCCTTAGTTAGTTCCTAGTGTTGGGCAGCAATAGAGAGATTAAATAAAGCCTTAAGTTGACAGATAAAAGTAATATAAGCTCCGCAAGCGCGTTGCTCCATATATCCTTGTTTTAGAGAATTAATGTTAATAATGTTAATCTTCCTGTCTTGACCCTTCTGGCGCAAAGCAATGGAGTCCTTATTTAGGGAGAGGATGCATCTATTAAAGAGCAATGGTGTTATTAAGTTAAGTCTTTCCTTTGGCTTTGCTATGAGTTTTGCCTTTACTAGCGCGTCCTCTTTAAGGGCTAAGAACTGGTCGTCACCTAAGATAATTATATTATTGGTTTGCATGCTAATGATTCCAAATGGAGTTCCTGTAGTTGTAATAAGGAAGTAGGGATTAAATGTAAAAGTAGTTATTAAGAGCTTCTCTTTGTGGTGCTTGCTATAAGTAGCCCACTAATAAGTTCCTGCCTCTGCGATTCTATATAATGGCTTAAGTACAACTATAATTGTATCTTTAGGATATTGGTAGCGAATTTACTCTAGAAGGTATGCTAGTATTAAGCGCTAAAGGCGCGTCTCTAATTGGGTATAGGCCTAAGTGATATCTTATAAATAAACCGCCATTCTATTCTTTATTAAGGAGGGAGCTAGTGCAATAATAACTTGCTAACTAGCTTGTTGAATTATAGGGGATTGCGTAAGAATTACTTCCTTGCCGTTGTTGTTATAACCTTAAATAACCAGTCTTGACTTCTTAAATAGGGTGTTAGTAGCTTTGCCCTTAATCTTATTAACTATTCTTAACTTAAAGATGCGAACTCTATTAAACTTAGTAGGGTTATACTTCTTAAATTTAAAGACTCCTCTTGTAATAAGACTATTGATCTCCTACTTGTTAGATGCTTGGAAAGGAGCTTCTAGAGTTATAATACAACCTTCCTTTTAGAGCTGTTTTGCAAGTTCGAAGTTAGCCTTCTTCTTGGCTGTTATAAAGGCTATTAATAGCTCGACTCTATTCTTAATGGCGGCAACGAATTGCTCTTTAAAATTAATAAGATGTTAGTGATTTTGTGATCCTTTTGGGTGACCTCTACCGTGTCGTGGTTGCGGCGTATCTACTATAATTGTATTAGGATTGTGGTCGCCTTCTAAAGTATGTTAATTATGGCTCTCCTCTAGGGCGTCTTCTATAGTATCCTATAAAGGCTCGGAACTGTTATCTTTGTAGTAAGGCTTAATAACAGTTAAATGGAATTAAGTGGGTCCGTAAGGCATCTAAATAGTGCAAGTTTGACCATTAATTATAATAAGTTAATGTAGGCCTAACTACCCTCCCTTTTTACGCCATACGTGTATCTTAGACTGGAGTGGCAGATCGAGTATAGTTAAGGTGTTTAGGCCATTTCTTATTCCTAGTGCGTTGTTAACCTGGCGTGTAGCGTAGAGACGTCGCACCTCCTTTATTGCCTTGCGAATAGCCTCAGCTTGTTACACAATAGAGGGAGATAGTAGAGAATTATTAGTTATTTAAGGGTAGGCGCCAAAGACTAGTAATATGGGTACGAGTCCATCTGGGCCAGCGGAATTGTTAACGGCTTTAATAGCTATTTGTAAGGTAAGTTCTTCGCTAGCGTTCTTTAGTTCTAAAGAGATAATCTTATATGCGTGGCGTAATAGTGTGTAATATCGCTCCACTTTTCTAATACTATTATGTGCCTTAACGGGGACTTCCTTGACCTTAATTGCTATTGCCTTTATCTATTGTTGAAACTCTATAGATAAGAAGTTCTTTCCTATATTATAGACGATTTAATTAGGGGGTCCTAGATAGACATTAATCTAGTATAATTAAAGGGTATCCTATGCGTTCCTGGCTGATATATCCTTTAAGAAACGTGCGGCTTAAAAGGAGGTTAAGAAGTCAATAACTTGGAGTACTGGCTTACCGCTAAGATATATAATGTTAATGATAATACAGAAGTTGAAGTTGTAGTTATCTTTAAGGGTAAACTTAAATTGGCTAGGGGACTTCTGGTTTATTTGGCAGTGGTGGTAGTACTTTATAAGATGCTTAATTGCCTTAACCTCGACTTTATAGCCTGCTCGCTAAAGAACCCTAAGTAATTAGTGAACGGATAGGTAGCTAAAATAATGGTGTAGTTAATGTAGCTCTAACTCAGTTAAGTGGCTTTAAGCAACACTCTTTTTTAGTTAATAAAGGAGCAACTAGGGGTGACCCTATTTGCGTATAATAGGCACCCAATTATCTCCCTAAATAAGCATATTCTTAAGGTTATTAAGTTTGACGCCTAATTTATCTATATCTCTAATATAAAATAGAAACGGGGTATTCGCGGGAATAATATAGAAAGTAATATACCCTAAGGGGGTTTTGACCTTAATTGTGCTAAGAGAGATTATAGTACCCTTGCTAAAACGAATTGTATATTAGCCTGCCGTTGATTGGTTAATCTGAACAGAGCTATTAAGCTGCTAAAGAGCTCGAACTTAAGGTTCTCCTGCTGTAGATACTCCTGCGGCTCTAGTATCTGGCATAATACCATAAAAGACGTTCGCCAAGTATCTATTATTGAAGGAGAATGTGGAACTCTTTTTTAGCTTATTAAAGATATCTAACTTCGTAATAGCATAGAGCGTAGATTGGTTATTAAGAATAGTAATAGTTTATATGCCATCTACCTTACCATACTTAGTAAAGTATTGGTTGGAAGAGTAGTCCTTAATTTCCATATTTATAAGAAGCTGTTTGGCCTTGTTAACCTTACCCTTAAGATCTTCTTCGCCTTTATATTAAACCAGGAAGCTTTGGAAGTAGGCTATAGTAACTTCTTAGTTTCCAACGTTTTGTGTGCTCTAGCGAAACTTATTATATACCTTTTTTTGTCTATTAAGGGGGTGTCTAGTTAACTAGCAATTTGGCTTCTTATAAACGTAGCATTTCTTCTGCTAATTGTTGCGAAATAAACCTCCACAAGGACCTCCATGATTGCTTTATGGTTGACGTTGATTGTACCCTCTACCGTATCCCCTGCCACGACTACTATATGTTTGATCAGTCCAGTTGTGATTATATTGGTTGGCCGGGTCAATTGAAGTAGGTTAGAGTTAGGTGTTAAATTGCTATACTTCTTAAGAGCGTAGAGCGGTGCTAATAGAGGATCTTAATTAAGCACACACTCCTTTATAAGTACTTGCAGGGTTAAAGAGAGTAAGGTTATATTCTTTAATACCTTAGTATACGCTAATAACTTAATTGCGTAGGCTAAAGTCCTTTTAATATAATTTGGATAAACCACGCTAAATTATCTAGAGTTAATTAAAGAGCTTTTAAAGACAATTAAGTTAAGAGGCATCTAGGTTTATAGTAATGATTCTTAGAAAGGTAGTCTCTCTCCACTTTAATATATACTGCTGCTTATTCTCCTCTGTTTTAAAGTGGCATCTTGTTTTATATATTATTCGGTTAAAATTGTATCCTTTTCCTGCCAAATGATTATAATAGAAGGTACTAGCTCGGCCCTTGAGCATAACAGAATAGGCGTTGTGGTATTAATTAGACTCTATTCCCACCTTCTAGTAATAGTTATAGAAGATACATAGTTTCGAATTAAGAATATTATATAATTCCCCGCTAAACTTCTTCTCCTAATCTAAATAGAGCTTCGCAAGCTCTGTAAGCAATTTTAAACTGCCTCCAATTTAAGATTAAGATGGAGGAGGTGGGGGTTACATTACAGGCTGCAGTGGGGATGTAGGTCTGGTCGGTAGAGTCCGAAGGTTATTAAATCGCGAAGTAATAGGATCCTATACCTGCTCTTATTAGGGTGTAGTATCCGACGTTAAGGTTACAGGTTAAATTGGATACAAAGGAGTTAAAGGTAGAGGTAGGTTCGTCTCTAGAGGTATATTACTTAGGTTTTATTATAAGTTGAGCTTCCTTATAGTGCGTAGTTGGTACTTAATCTCTTATGGAGTCTATTTGTGTTCTTTTTTTGCGTTAATAACCTGCTCCTAAATGTTATCTTTAATAGTACCCCCGTCCTTAGGGACAAATACTCCATTCTCCTAAAGGAAGTTACGGAAGTCCCGTATAATATCCTTGTTTATAGGGGCCTATGTTTCCTTTGTCTATCTAATAAAGTCCTCCTTTATACATTCCCATAGCGCGGTATTGTTGTATTTACTATCCTTGTAATATGCTATACGGTATAATAAAAATCCATTTAAGTCTTGTTTATTAGCGTTTGCAAGGTTAATTATGGCTTTATTCCATATTTTTAGGTTAATGTCTTCCTTATATTTCTTTGGGTAGGTTAACGCCATAGTAGGTATAGAATTGACGGGGTGTCGTATGTTAAAGGTAGGTAGGATTTTCGGTTTTGTAAGATCTTATAGGTTTGCTGTTAAGAGGTAGGCAATTCGAGATATTGTTTAACGTGTTTTGGACATTATTTAACGCGTTTCGGACATTAACTTAGGACCCTAGGTTTAGTAATACTTCTAACCTAAAGTACTTAACTAAATCTTCGTAAACGCGGTTGTTCTGCATAATGGACGTAACTTAGTATCTTCTAGTACTTAGTAACACTTCTATTACTAGTTTTCCGTAAGTCTAAGGTAGCACAGTATCACCGGGATCCATTCCATATAAGCGCATATAGCACCCCTACACGAGACTATCTCTTCTATTTGAAAACCTAGCTGCTCTATAGTTAACTGTATATTTAACTACTAATTAGTGTTGGAAACACAGGGCAAATCACCAATACTACTCAAGTAGATACAGTGATGGAAAAGGTTGTTATTCTAGATAGGGGAGGGTAAGAAACTTAAGGTTCCTTACCACGCTAGTGCCGCGACAACACGTGATGGCAACTTGCCTCATATGACGGCAACTTGCCGTATATAGCGGCAATTTGCCTTATTCCCAACAGTAATACTAGGAATACCTTAGTTATAAAAGTATAATCTAAAGATTAATTAGGTTACAGGTTAGGTTAATATTAAGGATACTTAACAGCGTAAAGTGCGATAGTAAACTAAGTTAGTATAGTACTAAGTTAGAGCGACATATAAAGAGACTAAGTAAGGCTTAAGTTATATACCAAAGAGATACTATAAGTATAGTAAAAGGTTATGGTTACTAGAAAGTAAAAAGCTGTTAGAGCGTATAGTATAGGACTATAAAATAGAATTAGAAGAGGGAATAAGTCTAAAGTTTTTTCTAATCTATAAGCTTACTGAAACAGAGTTAGTAGTGCTTAAGGAGTTTATCCAGGAGAACTTGCGCAAGGGATATATTAGACTATTATAGTTATTAGCAGGATATCCAGTACTATTTATCTTAAAGAAAAACGGAAAACTTAGGATGTGTATAGACTATAGATAGTTAAACAGTATTATTAGGAAGAATAGGTATCCTTTACCCTTAATTAGCGAAATCTAAGATAGGATAGGCAACGCAAAGATCTTTATAAAGATAGATCTGAGGTAGGCATACCATTAAATTAGGATTAAAGAAGGCGACAAATAGAAGGCAGCCTTTAGGTTAAAGAAAGAACTATATAAGCTATTAGTTATACAGTTTAGGCTTATAAACGCACTAGCAACGTTCTAGAAGCGAATTAATAGTGTATTAAGAGAACACCTAGATGAATTTGTTATAGTATACCTTAACGATATTATTATCTACTTAGAGAATAAGGAAGAACATAGAGAACATATTAAATGGGTCTTAAAGAGACTACAAGAAGAACAGATGCTAGTAGTAATTAAAAAATGTAAGTTCTTTACCTAGAAGACTAATTTTGTTAGATTTATTATTAAACTAGGCTAACTTAGCATAGATCCAAAAAAGATTAAGGCTATAGTGAATTAGCAGAAACCAGAGAATATTATACAGTTAAGATCGTTCCTAGGGTTTTGCAATTATTGTAGAAGGTTTATAGCGCAATAGTTAAAGAATATTAAGCTATTTATAAGGTTAACAAAGAAACAAGAACTATAGGTATAGGGAAAGGAGCAATAAGAACTGTTTAAAAGAGTTAAAGAGTTGTTTACCTAGGAGCCAGTTCTTAAGATCTATTAACCAGGTCTAGAGACGGTTGTAGAAACAGATATATTAGACTTTATACTAGGGGCATACTTTATATAGAAATATTAAGATGGATAGCACCTAGTGGTATACTATAGTTGGAAGATAACACCACTAGAGTTAAACTACGATATATATAACAAGGAGTTATTAGGTATAGTTATAGCACTTAAGGAATAGAGAGCATTTTTACAAGGCATAGAAAAACCATTTGTAGTTAAGACGGACTATAAGAACCTTATAGGATTCCTAACGATAAAGGAACTTAACCAAAGATAGGTTAGATGGGCGGAAATGCTTGCAGAATACCATTTCGAAATTCAGTATACTAAAGGTATAGACAATGCACAAGCAGACGCTCTAAGCAGAAAGGCTAAACTATAAAGTAATAAAAAGCTATTAGGAGCTTTGTTGCGAAAGGATTAAGATAAATTAATTAGGTATAATTATCTAAAGATTACAGCAACTAAAGAAAGTTAGATCTATAAATTACTAGAGAGTAATTAGATATAGAAGATCTAAAAAGCGTAGGTAGAAGATCTAGACTTAGAGCAATATAAAAATAGAGAAGCAACGTATATGCCTAAGTCTATTATAGAAGAATTTGTTAAGGAATTCCACAAGGGAATAACATAAGGACATAACAGAGCTATAGGCTTAGTGTTAAGACTTTAAGAAAAGTACATTATTTAAGGAATCTAGGGACTAGCAAGACAAGTTATAAAGAAATATCTAGATTGCCAAAGGAACAAACTGACAAGGCATAAGCTATATAGAGGGCTATAACCTATTAAAATACTAGGAAGACTATGGGAAGTTATATTATAGGACTTTATTATTAAGTTACCAAAGTTAAAAGATCCTATTATAGGACAAGATCATGACGCAATTTTAGTAATAGTGGATAAGCTAATAAAGTAGGGATACTTTATAGCATGCACTAAAGAGATATTAGTAGAAGATATTGCTAGAATCTATATAAAGGAAGTATTTATAAGATATAGAGCACTAGATAAGATTATATTAGATAGAGATCTAAGATTTATAGTAGTATTTTAAGAAGTGTTTCTGGCAGAATAAGGAGTTTGCGTAGTAATATCTACAGCATATTATCCGTAGATAGATAGATAAACGGAAAGACTAAACTAGACACTAAAGTAGTATCTAAGGCATTATATTAACCACGCATAGAACAATTGGGTATCGTTATTACTAGTTACATAGTTTATATATAATATAACACTATAAGAAGGAATAGGGACATTACCATTTAAGGCGAATTACGGATATAAGCTAAGAATATCGTTATCACTACGTTAAGTAAAAAGGACGAGTAGCACAGCTAAGCAAAGAATGGAGATGTTAATGAATCTTTATACAGACCTTATAGAAATAGCTAAACTAGTATAAGAACAAATGAAAAAGTACTATAATACTAAAAGATCTAAGGGACTAGATCTTAAGGAGGGAGATAAGGTATGGCTATTACATAAAAGTTTTAAGAGTTGACGACTAAGTAAGAAGTTGGACTATGTTAGACTAGGACCTTTTAAAATTAAGTAAAGAATTTTATTAGTTATATATAAATTGAACCTACTAGCCAAAATAAAGATCTACCCTGTATAATATATCGCAATGCTAGAGCTAGCATATGGGAACATTAAGCTACTAGTCTATAAGGCAGATATATATAGAGGATAAGAGGAAGACAAATAGCAAGTTTTAAAGATTATTAGTTACGAGGACGTAGATAACGAAACGTGGTATAAGGTAAAGTAGATAGGCTATAATAAGACTACCTAGGAACCACTAAGCAACTTAAAGAACGCTATAGGAAAGGTATAGAAGTATTAGAAGAAAGCAGGTTAGGTAATATTAATAAAAAAGGATCGCCAAAGAATAAGTTACCTAAGGGGGACCCAAGAGGAGCAATTACTAAGCTACTCAGAGTTGTTTCCCTTATAGGAGGAGGGCTAGTCCTTTTATTACCCAACTTAGACAGACCTTGTTAAATAAGCTTCTACTCCTTAGAACGGACCTTCTTACAAATACGTTTAAGACGTTAAAGACAAGCATAAGCTAAATATTAAGCTTTAAGGACGCGTGCGGACTCTTCTAAGGTATATTAAACCTTAAGTAGCGCGGAGGCCAGCTTACCATTAAGCTTTATAGCGGCAGATTAAACACGAGACCCTATAATAAGTTACTTAGGGAACTCAAAGACTATTAAGAGTTATAGGACGCGCATACTTAGCGTCAGAAACAAAGCGAACATCGCAGAATAATTAAACGTTTGCTTTAGTACACTCAGAGCAAGAAAAGGGTTATTAGGATAAAGGACTCGCTAGCATAACATATACTAACCCCTCTTTAGCGCAACAAGAGTAAGGGATCGCCATTACCTCACCTAGCGACAGTATGGAGGAAACTATACGAAGGCGACACTCAACCCAGGAAAGAGAAGAAGAAGCTTTAGGTATAATAAGCAAGGATATTAACTAGACTAATTAAACGGACATTATACCTCTAGTAGACGACTTGGAGATGTTAGGAATCTTTAAGGACGAAGATAAAGAGGAGGGAGATAGTATTACAGACGCTTTAAGTACAATATTATAACTACTTGGAGAAGAGTTAGTGGAAGCTAGTTGGTTAATATAGGTACGGTCTAGGATGGATCCGGTAGAACTATATAATAAGGAATGGTAACTAAGGTTATGTGGTGTTAAATATATTAACTATATTGAATAAAAGGGATGTTACGTTTAATATAGATAACACGTACCTCATATACAAGAGAGGATTTCTTAGGAGTATGGTTGTGTATTTAAAGGACCTTAGTCCCTACTATAGATAGTTCTCTCCTTGTAGTAAATCTCAGAATATAATTGGAGTTAATCTGTTGGGCAACTACTCCACCAGTTATTATTATATTGTTGTTTTGTTCTTACCTATATACCCAGCCCAATAATAGGACCCACCGTAGTTCCTGCTACAAGGTTCCGTTATATTTATAAGCAACTTACTTAATACCTTTAAGGAAGGGGCGACCTAGGGGATAGGCTTTATTAATAATACAAACCTAATTATATATAGGCCAACAGCCGCAGAGAACTGTAGAATACTAGAAAAAGCCTATAATACCTATATAGAATGGGCAAGACGATATAGAGTCCAATTCTTACTAGAGAAATACCAGCTAATCTATTTTATAAGAAAACGTAACTAATCTATAGATTTCTAGTATATAATCTATATCTAAGGCTTTAGGGGTTAACCAGTTTAGGGCCTAAGAGTATTAGGAGTATAGGTAAATAGCAAGCTCTAGTAGAGCGTATATATGGTATAAGCGGCCCGTAAGGGCTAAGTATAGTATATTGCATTATCCAGGATTGTTAATTCTATATAAGGTCTATGCTTCTAGAGGTTACGCCTACTATATATAGCAGTTGTCCGGCTAACTATAATATATAGATCTAGTGTTTGGGCTATTAGAGAAACTAAAAAGGGCCCCCCTAAATTACTCCTTAAACTACTCTAAAAGGTCCAAATAGCCTACCTTTAGAGTATAATAGGCGGGTATAAGCAAACGGCCACAGCACTACTTAAGAAGGAAGCTAATATTCCCCCCCTATAACTATATATTAAAGCCGCTATAATATAAAGGGCGCAAAGTAAACGCAACTCTAATATTATAAAGTATATTAAGACACGCCTAAATAAACTATAGAGGGACCCTAGGGCGCCTTATAAAAGAACAAACTAACAACCCTAAAGTAGGGAAGAGATATTAAAGAAATAGATAAAGAAAGTAGAAGAAGAATAGTACTACATTAGGGCCCAGGCCTATATAGAGGAGGAAGGGAGACGCGTAAGAGGCCAGTAAAGATAATAGCAAGAAAGAGAAAGGAGCTAAAGTAGAGTATAAAAGAATACTAGGAAACCATCTTCCGCAATATAATACTAGTTGGACTAATACTAGAGAGGTGTATAGGAGTTAAAGGTACAAAGGCTAACTTAGGCAAGAGAAACCTAAGCCGTAATATGGTTAACACTATAGGGGGTAAACACTTAAGAGCTCCAAAAAGGCCTAATAAAGGCAGAAAATATAATAGTAACACTCTTAAGAACAGGGATAATAGGACTAAAAGATTGGCTCTATTAGGTAGGTGTCCTAGTAGGCAGCCTAAGATATAAATATAGCTGGCCAAGACAGACACTAAAACATATAATACTGTTATGCCCCCTATATACTAACTAAGAAGCTATACTCTTAGTAGCTAGCATAGAGAACTATAACACACTACTCTTAATATAAAAAGGTCTTAAGGCAGTTACCTAGTGGCTTATTAGCCAAAATATACTAGACCAGTTTTAGGTTATAAAGGAAATGGTAATAAAAGGCAAAGGGGCGAGCAATAGGCGCCCCCTAATAACTCTATAGTAGTAGAGCAAAGTTTACAATACTAGCGCGTCCGTAGGCTTATTACGGCAGCAGTGGTTCCCAAGGAGGTTAAAAAGTAAGGTAGTAGAGCACTATAGGTGACTTGTAGGCACCTTATAGGCGAGTCCCAAAAGGCGGGGAGACGGATTACGGGGTTTTCTTAAAAGAGTTTTCTCCCCATATATATATAAGGAGTAGTCCGCGTAGGCCCAATAGGGATCCAAATCGGACATTAAGCAATAAATAATAATATATAGTAGGACAAGAAGTATACTAGATAATTACATTTCCTAATTTCTAATAAAGGACAATATTAGTAGAATTTAAACTTATAATCTATTATATTTATTTATAGCGTCGCACAATAGAGGGTAAAGGTTTAGTTTATTTCTTTCCCTAGTGACGTCCTATAAGAGTTAAAATATACGCAAACACTAGAATTAAAAGTACTTATATGGTTATAGAGCCTTAATTCTATTAATTCTATAACCCTTATTAATAATAGTAGGACAAAATGCACTAGAAGAAGGGATATTTGAAATTTTACGGATATCCAGGTATTATCCGGATATTATCCGATATCCAGGCTATCCTCGGATAGGATTATTATCCGCCCGACCGGATAGGATAATTTATCCTCCGCAGGTCTGGACCACCTTGTAGATATCTTCTCGGGCCATCGAGCCCCTTGGGGTGCAGCTCGCAGGGGTCACGGAAAAGTTGAACGGGATCACCGATGGGGGTCGGCGAAAGCTGAACGGGGTCACCGATGGAGCGCCGGATAAAGGTCGGCGGGGTCACACTTTTACCCATACAGGACGCGCATCGGTAGCCACATTTAACTTAAGCGACCACATGCACCGGATATGCGGTGCATATGCCAAACATATGCACGTATATGGCTACAAGATCCTAAAGCAAATGAACAGTAAACAAGAATATATCGCGGTAGTCAAACGGCTTATACATATGTGCATATGCGTTGCATATGCTAAGCTTATACAAACACCTGTTACAGCCTATCTTTTATATAATAGTAAGTGTATATACGTTACATATGCTAAGCATATACAGATACCTATCGCAGCCTACCTTATATAACTAGTAGAGTATAGGCCAAGCATATGCTAAGTATATGCAATACGTATACATAGCCCATACCAATATTGTAATAGTATATATTAGATCCCGTAATAGTTGCGATAAATTCGCGAGTACCGCCTGGCCATTTAGTAACGTAGAGTGGGATACGTTACGCATATGCAACTTAAAGCGTTATATAATATTCTTTATTTATTAAATACTCTAAATTCTAAAAAAAAAATTGTATATGCGCTGCATATGCATAAAGCTCAGCGGGGTCAGAAGTTGAGCGCGGTCAGAAAGGTTGTGACCCCGTTGAACTTTCTGACCCCGCCGAGTTTTTCCGTGACCCCCCCGAGCTGTAAGCCCCGAGCCCCTTAGGGTATGTTCGGTTGCAAATCGGCTCCATCTCATAACTGTTCAATCCGTGCGCCTTTTAGTGTCGCCCGTTCTGTAATTAGTGGCGGCTACCACCGTGGCTCGTTTGAATCTGTAATAAAGGCGATTGTTCGGTGGCTCCAGATGAGGCTCCAGATTTAACTTCGCACAATGCGTGATTGAGCGATTCGAGTGAGCCCGTCTCTGCCACCAGGCCTCTATCACGACTCCCTACTTTGGTGTATTAATGGAGCCTCCTCCTCGGCCAACGCCCTCTCTGCGATCGACGCTTTCTACACCTTCGTCCACCTCCCGTAGGAGCCGTAGTAGAGTTACAGCGACGCCCGCAGTGCACAGGAATGCGCGTCTAATAAAATAATAACATCATGTAAGGCTTGCAAATGCGACAGCAGTATCGCGATCGGGTTGTGTGGAGTCGCCATATTACAAGAAGCCGTGCATACGAGAGCTCCAAGATTGATATGGAATATGGAACGGGGGCTCGAAGGCTACGTATTGAAACGGTGCCAAGAACCTCATTTTAACTACCGTATACAGTATAGCTTGCAAATTTGACGCGCTTACCGATATGGAGGAGCTTCATATTCAAAAGTCGTCAGATCTACCAAACAACAGCCGCATATTCATATTTGAGCTCCGTTTCGGTTAAATATCGAGCCTCTATATTGAATATGAAGTTGCAACCGAACAACCCCTTACATTCTTCCTCATGGAGCATCATATATATATTTCCCGCCAGCCTAGTCCATGGTCTGACATTAACTAGTAGTAAGGAGGCGAGCTTTCTTTATGGGAAAAAATTTCAATTCCCAGCTGTAGGGGTGAAGCTGGTCACGCATAAAGCTGTGGTATGCGATGCATCGAGTCAAGTGTTAATCGTTTGTTTAATGTGGAAGAACTGTCTGAGTCTTTGAGTAGGTTATGATTCATTTGATTCGAATAAGCCGTTAAGGACTCTTAGAGTGAAATAGACACTGGCTCTCTGAAATATGCGACATAACGACAGTGTAGAACAATAGGTAACCAGTGCCACCATGTAAAGCTCTTGGGTTACACACCTGATAAACTGAAGGATACTAGCATCATGTACTCATTTGTAGTTGGCTTTTAGAAAATTTATATACTATTTAGCGTAAAGACCATATATTTCTGGTATATTATCATGCCAGTGTTCGTAAACATTTAGTGTGAAGCACACCCCACGGCCCCTCTCTTGCACATTAGCAGCTGAAACTTTTAGTTGAATTATTGACAGATAAGGATAGGTCGCAGATGTTTTTCAGCACTCGAATCTTAGAAACGCTTGTGCAGCCAATAACCAGGAGCCCGACCTAGGGGCAAGCCTTAGTGGTATTTGAAAAGTCTGTAAGCAATGGCTATAACAGTTTCAAAAGCCGCTCATTTGGAGAGCCGGAAATCACTGACTAGCTACTCATAGGGAAGGGCTATAATCGGCATTCAAATTGACCCAATACCCTTGCTGCCAACACGAAACCTGTTCCATATGATATCCGGCTTTTATACTGCCGTAGTCACGATGGAGTCAGCTTGGACACCATTTGCTGAGTTGTATGGTTCTAAAAGAGTTGATGCCGCAGTCACAGGAGTGGCCTATAACAGGTAACGCTCACTAGCGGGGCTTCTGCAGGAAACTTGGGGATCCGAACGCCACCATGGAAATTGTAGGCAGGCTGCCTCCTGACGAATAGGAAGGACTTGGCCAAGAAATAGAAGTGACGTCCCTTTCTACACGTAATGCTTAGCATGATGTCTTTATCTATATATAGTTATAGAAAGAAATGGTGCTTGCTCAATGAAGTGCAAATTTTCAAAGTTACACGCGTTAATACTGCTGAAGCTGGACTTAGCTTTCTCACCAACATTACCGAGATGTATTACACAGAACCTGGACTGTCGTTCGCAACAGAACTGGAATCTAACATTTTGAGGATCAGACAGCTGGGTGGTACCTGTGTCTCGGTGTCAGCCTCACAGCAGAGCACCGTTGCGAGAATGTTCCGAGTGTGCTTCACTGCCTCACACAGGGCGCCTTGGGTGTCTCGGTGAACCTCAAATGACGGACGCAATGAACCCGTAGCCGGGGGATTACGAAGCCAAGTGAAGTAGAGGTACGCACTTTTTGTAAATCGAAGACGTTGAAGGTATGAGCATGATCTAACGCTGCATTAATTTATGACGAGCTCCGATAATTCGAAGACCAGATGAATATGCCGAGGGTGTACTTGAATCGTTCTGTTGAGCGGAACGATCCCTGAATCTCGGCTATGCCGTTTGTGAAACTAGTGCCTTTCTAATTTGGGAGTATTTCGCGACCGGCCGTGGAGGATGCCGAGCTGCCGATGTGCCGATCGCAGTGCAAGTCGCGGGTTGCAGCGGACGTTTTGCTCTATTCGTAACAATATCTTTTGTCTCCGTCTCGTCTCCGTCCCGCTGGATAGATTTATGCCAGGGAATTTTGCCGAACCCAAGATACTATCAACGTTTTAATGACCATCGCCCAGATCATTTCTTTCGCAGGAAATGATAGCTCTGGCAACTTGTTTCGGGTCGCCCGTGAACCGGGGAAAGCCAGCCGGGACAGTGGATAGCGGAGCTTTTCTTTTAACTGCGGGCTAGGCTCCTTTCTGCGCTGCCGTTGGGCGGTTGCCTTGGCCATGCGCTTAGCCTTCCCGCTCCGCTAATCAGGGCTGGGAATTGTTGCTGATGCTATGGCCGAATACGGTATTTGACATGGTGTTCCGGCTCCCCAAGAGCAGCTCCGGCGGGCTGAGATGATGGCTCTGCGAACGCGCCGGCCAGTGATCTGGCTTAGAGCTTGCCTGGGTTCAGCTTGGAAATCTGGAACAGGCGCAGTTTTCGAAGAATATGGGTAGGTACATAGTAGATCCACTTGTCGCGCCATCCTAAATCTCGCTGCCGACCTCCCATTCTTCACCTTCTGGCCTCGTGTATACTAACAACATAGGAATATCTAGTGAGTTTCCCACGCTAGTCTACAACCTGTCCTGTTCTTTGATTAATCTTTTTTTTTATTTATTCTTAGATTATCGGTATCTCTGATCGCCATGGACGCACAAATGACGGATTCGAGAGATGCAGCATCTGAAAAGAAGAGCTCCATCTACAAAGCCCGACACATATCTCTCCAATCTAGAGTTGAGTCAATTGCAGCGGAGAGCATGTACGATTACAACGGCTCATCCATACCGGATCTCCCGGCCACGTACAAGCAACACAAGTCAACCAGCTATATTCTGGACCCAAGCTACCAGCGAAGTTTTGAGCCATATGAGCCATATGACTCCGAGCGAATGGATATACCGCCATCACCTACCGGGCATGAGATACCATCTAAGTTAATTGAGATGAGCACGATGCGGGAAATATTGTTTGTCGCCGTGTGCGCCGTTTCTCATCTCATGACCCAAGCCGCCTTAGGGCAAGCGCTTGCCCCCATTGATATTATCGCGGAAGACTTCAATACTACAAATCCCGGTGAGATGTCATGGTTTATTGCTGGCTACAGCCTTACAGTCGGTACCTTCATTCTGATTTCCGGTCGGCTTGGGGACATTCTCGGCCACAAACGCGTTTTTGCATTTGGCTATGCGTGGTTGGGTGTATGGAGTTGCTTCGCTGGCTTTAGCGTGTACCCAAAACACCAGATTTTCTTCGACTTTTGCCGTGCCATGCAGGGAATTGGCCCAGCTCTTCTTCTTCCAAACGCACTTGCTCTCTTCGGTCGCGCGTATCCGCCTGGAATAAGAAAGAATATCGTTTTCAGCCTTTTTGGTGCGTGTGCTCCAGCAGGCTTCGTCATTGGTGCCGCATTCGGAAGTCTATTTGCCCAACTCGCGTGGTGGCCATGGGCATTCTGGTCCTATGGAATCACCTCTCTTGCGCTCTCAGTGTTCAGCTTTTTCATCATTCCAAAAGGTCTCTCTGATCGTCCGCTCCATAGACCAGGCTTTGACTGGACTGGATCCGCTCTTGGTGTTGCAGGACTTGTGCTTGTGAATGTGGCCTTCAACAATGGGCCTCTTTACGGCTGGAAAACCCCGCACGTATATTTCGTGCTCATAATTGGACTTTTATGCCTAGCCGCCTTTGGTTGGGTTGAAATGCGGGCAGTTAATCCAATTCTCCCAATGCATGCATTGAATAGCACTGTCGGATTTGTGCTAGCTTGTGTGGGTGTTGGCTGGGGCAGTTTCGGTATCTGGGTCTTCTACAGCTGGCGGTTCCTCGAGAAAATCCGTGGCGATACTCCTCTCTCAGCGTCCGCACAGTTCAGTCCTGCAGTCATATGTGGACTGATTGCCGCCGGAATGACTGGTTTCATGCTTACCCATACGCCAGTCAGCTTTGTGATGATGATCTCAATGGTAGCATTCTGTGTTGGGATTATAATTGCTGCGACACAGCCAGCTCACCAGATATACTGGGCGCAGATGTTTGTCAGTGTAGTCATCATGCCATTTGGCATGGACATGTCCTTCCCTGCAGCGACGCTTATCCTTTCCAACCACATGCCCCGAGAGCATCAAGGTCTTGCAGCTTCGCTCGTCAACACTGTGGTCAATTATTCGATTTCCATTGCCCTTGGTGTCGCTGGCACAGTAGAGGTCTACGCCAACAAAGATCCGGCCAATGCCCTCTGGGGCATTCGATGCGCATTTTTCACTGCTATTAGCTTGAGCGCTACTGGAGTCGTCCTGGGTGCAATGTTTTTTATTAAGAGTATGGTTAGGGAAGGATGGAAGATTATGGACCACTAACGAAACTCAACTGGAACGAATAAATAAATAAAAAACAGTAAAGTGTATCTTGGCGGAAACCGATTTGATTGAAGAGGTGTTTTGGTTGCTTTCTAGATCTGGATATGATATCCTCATGTGACGGCGTTCTTGGGCAGGAGTTTTTTTCGTGTGAGCCTTGTATTGCAATTTATAGCGAAACCCGAGCGCTTTTATATAATTATATTGTTTATTATTGTCCCGTCTCGTGTCCATATGTTTATCAGACTCGATGCTGAATTTGCTTCGACACGGTTGCTGCATGGGTCATTCCGCAGTAATAATGATTACGATCTACATCTCCATGGCTGAAAATGTGCCTCAAGTTGATTTGCAGGTATAGCAACCTGTAAAAGAATCTACATAGTCCTATGCGCCTGGCAATTGAAGAAAGGGAGGGGCGTAAGATGCGGCGGATGCTTTTACAAGTAGCGGCATTCACAGTAATAGAGCCCGCATTACCTCCATGCAAAATATAAAGTTGGGCCTTTGCGATAAACGTTTGTGTATACGACTTTTCTCGCATTTGATTTTTAGATTTGGGCTCACAACTATTCTTTAGGAATCGTCTTTATGATATCCCCGAGGTCAATTCCCAGCTTCGCGTTATACACGATCGCTCATTTCTGAGTGTGAAATTAAATCGGTCACATTTATCTTCAATCTGCTAGCGAGTCCACTTACACTTTTGAAGTAACATTTTCAATTGTGTTAGCTTCGTGGATGAGACTAAGCATAGCCATTAGTGTGTTACGGTCAGTATGGATTCCATGGTCACTACGAACAACGCCCCCGGCGAGCCCCTTTCCACGAAAAGCAAAGTTCTTGAAACCGCGGCTTCTATGACCTAAGTAATTCTACAAAAATCCTATTTCCTCTTTCGTGCCTCCTCGCAAGAAGGAGGGTTTCACGCCGGTAAAGTAAATATGCGCTCATCTTAACGCTTTTCACGCCTACGCTAACGAGCCCGGCCGCTGCGTTGAAGCTAACCACCATTGCAGTCACCTGAATGAAGATATCATCCTGCTTCAAATGATCTAGCGCATGCATATTCCTTATATCCATTCTTCGACTCCTAGATTTAGACGCTGATGATTCTAAACGTCCGCCAATGTATTCTCTACAATTCCCCTACTCAACCTACCCGGGTTACAGTAAGTTCATCGATGTTTTTGGCGCTGAAGGCTTACTTAAAATAAAATAAAAAGGGCACAGAACACATGATAACCCCACGCCTTTACCACACCCTCGACCATGAAGAGCGCAAGCCCTGGCACAGCCACGTTTTCGAGGTTAAATATGGTATGCTGATATTGCCCCAACCGCAGCCTGTCCCAACTGGGGTCTGGGAAACTGCTGAGACGAAGGAGATCGAGGATGTAGTGGAGCTATATGGAAAGGTGCATCATCTATGGCAAGTAGATAGTGGTGAGAAGCTACCGTTGGGTAAACCTAAGTTGATGACGAGCTTTACGGCACCAAATCAGTTTGAGTTTGAGAAGGTAGTTGGAGAGCGGGATGCTAGATTCGGGACGGACTGGAAGAGGAGGGAGCTGAGAGAGGGGATTAAGGAGCCGTCGATATATCTAGGTGAGTGTTTACAGCAATTTTTAGGCAACAAAAAACTGGCGACGTAGACGCGGACTATACATGGAAAAACTGAGCAAGAGAAGGAGCGAATATTGGAAGGCCAAAGTTTAGTGAGCCGAGTATTGAAAGAGCCGAGTATTGAAATGTACAATATGTCAGCCACGATTACGAGGGAAACAGGAGTAGAAGAGGGTTTACTAGACAGGTGCCTTAGAATATGAGGAGCAGCTTGTTGGCACATTACATTCTCCGCTCATACTCAATTTTATAAAGTAGTCTCTTTTAGATAGCAAAGAACAGTTTGTAATGCACCCTGGGTCTTGCTACGCATCCTCTACTTCTTGGATTCCGATTTCGTCCTTCCTCTTAGTCCTCCCCATCAGTTTGCCCAAGATGTCTTTCTCTTCAGTTTCTAATGCAGTAGTGTCTGTGCTATCGTCATAATAGCCCCGGCTACCGCTATCTCGTGAATTGGAACTTGTCTCCTCCAATACGCCCAAACCGAGATCCTGTTATTTTCACATGTTAGTGCTGTGTCTCAAGTTCGAGTAAAACGTCGAGAATGGATCTTCGAAGCCTCACCATTTCGATATACTCCTTTCCTGCCTCTTCATCTACAACCTCCAAATTCCTCTCCTTCAACATTCCCGCTGCACGATATGCCTCTAGCTCCTGATTCGCAGCCGCCAATTGTGGCAGGAACCTTTTCAATCGTGCGCCTAAATCTACTTCCTGCCCCACTACTTCTACAGCTTTTATCGTGGGCTTCTTGGCCTTCTTTGGTAGTGGTAAAGTCACTATTTCCACCTCCGCCTCATTCATACTTTCATCTTCGCTCCCATCTTCGCCATTCATGCTCTCATTTTCGCTGTCACTCCCAGAGCTTGTGTCGTCAGAAGACTCAGAGACGGCACTACTTGACGTGGAGTCAAGATCGCTATTTGCAGTCTCATTGCCAGAGGAGTGTTCAGTGGAGAAAAGAGCCGAGTCTTCAGACGCAGAACAGGAATTTGGTGCACTGCTATCAGATGGCTCGAGAGCTGATGGTGAGAGTTCGCGGCGTACGGAGCGGATATGGATGCTGGATGTTGAAGCCTCGCTGTGACTTCGTTTCTTGGGATTTAGAAGCGACATTACGTGGTAAAAAAAATACCGAAAGGAATATTTGTTTCTATTATTCAACCTTTTGGAGATTGGTGACAGAAGCAGATCTGAGGCAGGGTTAGTTTCGTAGAATCGGAAAGAAAGGTTGTGATGAAATCTCCGAGTCGAAGGTCCAACCGCGCCACAGTAGCGCCATGAGTGCCTGCATGAAACGCAAACCAGCGCTTAGAAGTCGCGTGTCGGAGCATAAAGGCGAGATGATGCGCATCACTCTAAGCCGCACCCTCCCATATTACTGTTTCTCGTTCTTCCAAAAACGCCCCTTGTTGTCTTCTTGCATTATCCTTTCGACTTCGTGAGTTTGCTTTTGTTCTTTTGCCTTGGAAGAGACCTTGACTTTGCGCTCACCTTCGCTGATCGCAAGGCTGTGATTAAGTAGGCATTCTCATCCCCTTTTCAAAGCTCCGTTATATCCTTGTCTTTAGACAGTAGTTAAGCTAGATGTCCCTCAAGCGCGCACATTCTCCATTCCCATGAACTCCGCACAGTTGAAAGTCCCGTTCCTGGATTATCTAGCGACATGGTGCTGTCTTGCACCTTCAAATAACTTTCTTTATATTGATTGTCTGAACCATTAGAAAATGCTCCAGAGCCCGCATATTGTCAGGTTTCTTCAGTGGAACTTTCGGTGTCATGATTCACTCAGTTCACCTCGCGTCTTCACTCACGTCGTTGCTCCCACCTCAATTGTCCTATTGCCTGGGGTCATATTACTTAGTGTAAACTGCGTATTTGAACTGTATCTTCCTCGTCCGCTCAACTTCCGACTTCCAAACCCCGATACAAATACGAACTGTCTTTGTTCTGTCTCTATATCAAAGTTTTCTACTTTCTAGGCGTTGATCCAATCTAATCATGAACTCAGAACTCAGCCTCCCAGAATCTGACATCCCTGAGCTTCCTGTTGCAGAATTTTGCCTCTCTGTGCCACCAGTCTTCATTCCTCACACTCCCTACACCGACGCTACCCGTGAGCGCAACCTCTGCTCTATTGTTCAGTCCTTCATCCTATTCACAGCAACGCAAGACATGGCGTCTCGTGTTCCAAAACTCAACACATCCAACCTTCCTGCACTCTCCGAAGAGGCCGCCTCTGCAACTGCTTCGCCCGCCCGCGGCAAGGAAATGCGCGCCAATCTACTCCAGAAGCTACGTCCACCGCCACTTGTTCACGCTTGGGATTTCTGGCATGACCGTCAGGACCGCAACAAGAAGGGCTCTCGCTCCTCTTCTCCTCCTGAAGAGTCTAGCTACGAAGACCGCCTTGTTAAGATGACTGATATCACTGACGTTCGCGAATTCTGGGAGATGTTCAATAACTTCGATGTCACATCTTTGCCTTTGCGAGATAGCATACACCTGTTCCACAAAGGTGTGAAGCCTGTGTGGGAGGATCCACGGAACATGAAGGGCGGGTGCTGGACATTCCGCGTACCGAAGGAGAAGGCGAAGGACTTCTGGAAGGAGGTTTGCATGATGGCCATAGGGGAAAAGTTGCAGGAGGCTGTTGCTAGTAGGCGGATTAGTGAGTTTACCTATTAAAGCTATGTCTTTCTTTCCTCTACCATTAGCTCGCATTTACTCCGCGCCATTAAAATTCACCAATCACTATTAAAAATTACAGACCTAGCATAGGAATAATACTAATATCACGAGTAGCTTTTATCGACGATATATGCGGAATCTCTCTGTCCGTCCGCTTTACCTCCACTCTGATCACTATTTGGAACCGGGATGCAGACCACTCTTCCGGCGTCCAAAAGATCCTTGAAGTTGTGCTTAATAGCTTACCTCCGGAATTACAACCAAAGAATGATTCAGCATACTACTACAAGAAGCACTCGGAGCATGCCGGCTTCAAGGCGCCTACAACGGAAGCGCAGACGGTGGATATTGCCGCAGCAGACGCACAGTAGACGGATACACCTGGCAATGGGCTAGATGATGATTGCAATCATGTGGGACTGCGACCTTTGTGCCTGCATACAATGGTATTGGGTGGTTAGAGGAGGTCCCTGGTGATTTTGGTTGATTGGATCTCCCTTTTTTTACATGGGGGAGTTGACTTGCGTTTAACTCTTTCACCATGGCGTGTGCAGTGCTGTTAAATAATGAGTGGATAGAATCACACATCGCACCATACACCGCCTCTTTTCATCTCGTTGTAAGAGCGTGCCAATCTTATTGATCAAATGTTGTAAATCTATGCCTTTTTAATCAACACGCACAGCCACTTTGACGTATTCCTACCTTCTTTAATTAGGGTTCTGTCTAGAAAGGGTACAAATCCACATCGTTTGATCAGCACGATCAACATGCACTTACAAGGAGATGCAAAGAGACGTTGTAGAAACGATTTTCATTCGGATCTGGATAATGGAGATTGTAGAATGAATAAATCGATTGCTATCCAAGAACGGTAGTTCGCCAGCCATGATGCGGCCCTAAATTCGAGTGCGGCTATCCTGTCCGTAAACGCCAGTGAATGTTCCCATACACCCAACCTAGCGCCGTACGATTCAACCCTTTTTCAAGTTCCGCCGTCGGTCTGCCTAAGTAAGATGGTTTGACCGTAGCTTGTGAGGTAGAGCAAATTTCTCTCTAAACAGCCTCATTCTACAGATCGCTCTATCCTAAATTACCATTCTATTAAATTAGGAGTCGAGCATAATGCTCCAAACCCAGCCACGCTATCCGAACACCCCTGCCCTCCTCATTACTTCCTCAAACTCCTCCAATCCCACTGTCCCCGTATTTCCTGTTCCTTCAACGCCCCCATTGGCTTCTAAAATCATGTCACGCAACACATTGTCTGGCACTTCCTCTCTTAACTCCTTTGCTACCCTTCGAAGATGCGATAAAGTGATTGGTCCAGGGCCGCCATGAGTGAATAGTGTATATGCAGCGCGAACCTCTGTGTCATGGGTATATGTAGTGTGAGGAGAGACGTCATTGTCGGATTCTGATTCAGATTTGGAATGAATAGCGAGCGCGGAGTAGGAGAGGAAAGGAGCCAGAGGAATGAAGCCGCTGGAGAGCGGATCAATCGTAGAAAGAATAGAGGGAAGGGATGAGGGGGCTGGTGGGAGGTCGAGTGCTCTATGAAAACGAGGGAGTGTTAGTATCACTATCTAGTTAGTTCTCTCATGTCAACTATCGACTTATATTCTTGATAAATTGAAAGCGTGTACATTAGACATCGCCGTACATCCTCTGCTTTTAATACTCCTTCTTTTGCATCCGGAAAATCTGGATGCTGTACTGCAAACAGGCCGAATGCTTCCCGAATATCGGCTTCTTGGTCAACAGTGATGTTGTTTTCTTTAGCAAGCTTGGAAGGACGTTTAGCGGGGCGAACTGAGCTGGAGGCGACTGCGCGGCGTTTAGGGGGCTGTTGTCAGCATCCTTGTTAGTTAAGAAATTGAGAAGGGAGTGAAGTACACCATGTACCATTTTGAATATTACAAGACACAGTATATGGGAACACCATAGGTTTCAGTGCAAAAGTAGGTAAATCAGTGGATCAATGATACTGATATTGCCAAGATTAACTTGCCGAGAGAGGGAAGGCGTCTAAGTGCATTTCTCGCCAATTCCGATGCTTTGTATTTCCACAGATTTTCTCCCACCCCTTCGTTCTCTTCACATCCACTATTTCCCTTTTCTATTACGCACAACCTCTTGTTTTTCTCTTTTCAATGTAATACCACGCCACCGTCTTGCCCGTATTCCTTCCTACTACCTCCAATAATCTCAATGACAAATCAACTCGTCCCTTAATCAGAAGGAGTCTAGAGCTACACGAAGGCCACTCTTGATAGAGAAGTCTTCTCGGACAATCTCAGCGGTGAGAACCTGACGCGACGTCAGCGCCATGTCCAGTACCCGAGCCCCAGAGTCTAAATGTATAGCAAAAGCCCAAACATAGCACAAACTCAACCACGCACTTACATTTACTGGTTCAGTTATCGTGACTTAGGATCTCGGTAATAAGTGTAACCGCTCGACACTAGAGATGACTTTCAGGACACTTCCGGATGTACAACACTGCAGAGATGAAGAAATTAATATCAAGGACCTCAGAAGCTGGACAGACTTGCGGCACATTTTATTATGATGCACATTTGACATCTATTTCGCGTGGAAAATATGCCAAGAGGTCCAACCGAGGAGGCTATGATTGAGCAAAGGGCAATCTCTTGCATTCCGGATGCTTGCTGCCGAAGGGGTCACTGCCAGAGATCCACCACGGAAAACCTTGGTTTCTGCTTGCCATGAGCACGGACTCTTACATAAGTTCACCTGCAAACTTCTGCAGACCTAAACACCATATAGTCAAGCCTTTAAAGATATGGTATATTTTCCTTATCCGCTTCTAATTAAGCTAGAGCCCGCCATCTACATCCCAGGATGAGCGAGTGTGGACAGAGAAGCAAAATCAAAACCTTCTCCATTCTTTACCTCATATTTAAATGGGGTGCCTTTAGCACTCAACACCGGGCATCGCTAGTCGAGCTGGGCCTAGTGCTGGAGGATACATTCCATAATGCTGCGGAGAGTGTCATTCTGAAACACAGCTTGCTTTTGGAGAGCCCAAGAAGAACGCCATCTTCATTATAGGCTTTTGATAGCCATTACTCGTGGATAGAATTAGATATATTACTCATTATATCACTTTAATTAACGGCGTGCAAACGTGAGTTTGGCTGAAGTACTCGTTTAGTTCAAGTGACTTGGTAATCGTGCTATACTATAAAATCTACAAATCTCTGCACAGTCCGAGAGATGCGCGTGGTATTTCCAAAATAGAGCGAATCCGAACGCCGACCCAATGCAATTCGAATCTGCAACTCTAAGATGCCCACACTACTTTGTAACCTCCTTGACTTTGCATTTCCAACCGGATTCCTTATTGAGCAACGGCAAGCTGTAGAAGCATTAGTTCTCGAGCAACTGTAGTGGAAGCCTGCAGTATGAGAGCTTACCTAGCACCTAGACACCACCCTAACTCATTCCCTTTAATCTTCTTCGCAATTTTCACCTCGCGATCAATTGGCATCTCGTAGCCTGTATGCAACAACGCGAGCATAAAATTCAGATCAAGACAATGCTCAGGCCGATCTCTCAACTCATCGAGGGCGCCTTCGATGCTGTGGAACACGTCCCACATCTCTTCTCCGTGGCAGACGCGGTTTGTCAGTTCTTTCAATTCATTGAGTGTGAAGGACTCGGGCATGCCGAGAGGCTGTGTACGGTCATAGAAGTAGGAGAAGAGATATACGTCCTCTCGAGAAAAGGTTTTCTCTAAGGAGGGTTGATGTACGCCTTTGAATGCGCAAGGATTTAGTTCACATTTCGCGTCCTTCTGTAGTGTTTTTTCAGCCAGAGCACGGCATTGGGCAGGCGAGCCGTTCCGGGGCCCCGTCATATTGACCGTAATAGACTTGCCGAGAGGGTGTGAATCGCCAAGGTGGACTTCAACTTCTTTGCGCATACCTGGGGCGATGCAAGGGTTGAGGACGTCCTGAGAGAGCCATGCTTTACTAGAAATACCGGTGGTCTTGTTCTCTTCATAGGTAGCGTTGATAACGACAACATGCAGGTTGTTGCGGGCTTCCATGAGGCCATAACCTAGGTATGAGTGTTGATAAAGGGTAAAATCGCGTCCACCAAAGCTCAACCCATATTTATGATCACCGTCAGCGAGTTTGGCGGGCATCCCGCCATCTGCACTGTCTTTGAATGTAGGCTGGAAAACAATTTGCGTGGACCCACCACCAAGATCCAAGACTGCGGCTGTTGGGGTTTTGTCTGGTCCACCAATCTTCCCGAGAAGGTAATTTGCGGTGATCCACGCATACACACCCTCATCTTTACCATCCATGACCTCAACACCTCCACTCGCTTCAGAGACCACGGGGAAGGGATACTTGGTTTCTAGGCGATGTCGCACGGCTTTCAGGATGTTGTCGCTAAGCTGAGGTCCAAGTTTTCGGAGACCTGCTGTAGCTTTCACGGCAACTGGAGTGCAGGCCTTGAGTTCATCAGGAACTTTTTCCATGGCCTCTTCCATGAGAGGATCTAAGCTCTTAGCTGCACCTTCGGCATCTTCTTTGTATGAACTGAGACCAGAACCGCCTTCCTTCTTTTCCGTTTGTTTGAAAACTTCATCTTCTAGCTCTGGCGTAGGACCACAATTATTGAACCGATAGACATGGATACGAGAGCCGGTGCTCCCTGCATCGATCATGATAGCATATTGAGTTAAGGGTCTGTTGGAAGAAAATGATTTGGTACAACTCGTGGTGCTAACGGAAGGGTCGGAGGCCACATCACCGCTTGGGAAAGAACCTTGATCTAGTGGCAGGGCAATTAGTACACAGGAATCGGGACAACCAGCAGGAAAGCATGATGTGATTTGCATACCTCCACCAAGTCGCTCTTTAGGCGCGAGGAAGAAGAAAATCAAGCATATGAAGGCGATAATCCCTCCAGCTTTGAGGTACCGCATCCTCTGCCCCTGATTCATGCCTGCTACTTTGATATCGTTCATGAAGCTAGCCGATCCGCTTGATTTGTGCCCGGAATGTCGATCGAGTTTCTCGAAGAGGTCTTTCGCGTTGTTACGGGGCAATGACACTGATGTTCTTCGCCGTGGACCAGAGGTGAAGCTGAAGTATGACCAAATTCCTGGACGTCGTCGGACGTCGACACCGCTGGACATATGGTGGAACTTAGGTCGATCTGCTCATGGATTAAACGCGTAAATGATAGAGGGAGCTGCTCTGACGTCAACAACGGCCGTAGGACTGGAAAGAATGCGTGCAAATCTTACGCAGAATTGGTTGTAAATAGCGAGTGGGTATTAGATTGTGTAGGACATTGGAAGATTCTTGGTGTTGAGTCTCCACGGCGAAAACTGTTCTTTTCTTGGATGGCCTCTGCTACAACCGGCAAAGCTCCCGCAGAGCCTCCGATCGATCAGCCCCTTCCATCGATATCAACCCCAACATTTTCGCTTCTTCTCTATTAGACCCTTTTTTTTTTTTGGAGAAAATAGGATCGTCGAACCACCTGCTGCATTAAGGTAGTATATAAGGCTCCTCTACTATTATACTATATTTAATTTGTTTAATATTAAGCCTCTTATCGCGCCTTTTTAATTTAGGGCACTCCTAATCACACACCCCCTAATTACTGCACGTACACCCCTTAATTACTACACGTACACCCCCCTAATTACTACATGTACACCCCTAATTACTACATACACCCCCCCCAATTACTACGCATACACCCCCTAATTACTACGCGTACACCTCCTACCCAAACAAGCTTAGATCCTTCCACTTCGAGTCAGAATATTACGTGTGTTTGACTTGTTTACACCCGAATCGCGAGAATAACACCACGCGCCCATACCAAGAGCCTGCAATTGTAGAGTGTTGTCACGGTCGCCCGGTTGGCTTTACGGCTGGCTTTACAGCTGGCTTTATGACTGGCTTTATGGCTGGCTTTACGACTGGCTTTACGGCTGGCTCTACAAATCGCATTGATAACTCTACTCAGCGGGAGCTCAGTATTCAAGCGAAATACTAGCTGCACTACCTGAGGGCAGGCGCGGGCGCGGATGCGAGCGCGGGCGCGGGAGCAGGTATTCCCATAGAGGCAGTCTACAGACGTTAAATACAGGCAGAAGCACCTAATCTAGTTCTTACAGCGCCTCGCAGAGCACTCCGCAGTCCTACCAGTTGTTAGGTATGGGCGCGTGGTGTTGTTTTGCGATTTGGGTGTAAAACAAGTCAAACACACGTGATATTCTAACTTAAGGTGGAAGGATTTAAGCTTATTTAAGTAGGGGGTGTACGTGCAGTAATTAGGGGGTGTGTGATTAGGAGTGCCCTATTTTAAAGAGCTTTATGTGAGGCATAGTCGCCAGGGTGTACGGTAGGGAGCAGGCAAGCCGAGCATGAGTCACAGGAGAGTCGATGGAAGAGGACGATATGGTAATGAGGGTAGGCAATAGCCTCGTACAGAGACGAATCGATGAGGAGGGAAGGGCTGTAAGCCCAAGGGAGCTTATAAGGAGGTGCCAAAAGATCCCTTACACTTTATAATTCGTAGTACATATATAGGCCTTACGCTACTATACTACCTTATAATTCGCCTAATATTTTAAAGATATTCCCTAAAATAAAGTAATTATTCTAGAATTAAGACGATAAAACCGATACTCGAATCGTTCCTTTTTAAAGACGATTTGTTCCGGTATGAAGCAAGAATTTTCCGGAACGCGGCTCGGGCCAGTATGGCGCAGAACAGATTACAAAGAACATGCCGATCTCGCCTCTTCGGTCAGCCTTGTCCGCCTGCATCATTCATCGCACGGACGAGACGGCGGCTGAGAAACGCGTCCATGTTGGTACCTTCGTAATCGCCTTGTCTACTTTATAAGCTCTGTCCAGCATGCTATAACGCAAGACATTTACATATTTGCACTGAAAGAAGTATGGAAGTACAGCTCTACGTGTACGATCTCTCCAAGGTACCTTTCAACATTATCACCAACACTTTCTCGTTTGTTAAACTAAAGTACTCTCAGGGCCTAGCCCGGCATGTAGGCTTTTTGGCACTATCTATATTATGTGTGACTGACAGTATTTTTGCAGCTGTCGACCCAGTTCCTCGGAACACACTTAGGTGCGTCTCTAATATTTCGACTGTCTAAACTTTGGTGCTGATTATATTGCCAGACGCTGTATATCATACCTCCCTCGTCTTCGGTGGAATAGAATACTTTTTTGTGCAGGGTGTACAGACGTGCTACGCCGGAACGACACATCATGGAGCTCCAATGGAGATCATACCCATGGGAGAGACATCTTTACCAATAGAAATTATAATGGAGTATCTGGATTCGTTGAAACAGATATATACGCCCGAAGTTAGTATATTAAAACCTCCATGAAGAGAGTTGTTTCTGAATCTACTTGACATAGTCATACGATTTGTTCTTACACAACTGCAACAACTTGTAGGCGCCCGAGTTTGATATCATTTAGCTATTCTCTAATAGTATAATAGCTCGAATGATTTTGCTATGTTCCTTGTTGGCAAAGGGATACCTGAGCACATTACATCTCTTCCCCAGACCGTTCTCAATACTCCATTTGGCCAGATGCTTAGGCCCCAGATAGACAATGCTATGCGATCAATTACCCAAGCCCCGGTTGCCCAACAGCAGGTCCCTTTAGTACCCGCGTCTGCATCAAACACGACTACAAATGGGATTTCTTATGGGCCTTCATCTGTCTTCGAAGGCAAAGTACGCAATGTCATGTCGCTCTATGATATGGAGAAACTGCTGGATTCGGCGATCGATTCTTGCGCCGTAATATTTTTCACCAGTTCGACTTGCGCACCTTGTAAGCTAGTCTATCCAGCCTACGATGATCTTGCCGCCGAATTTGGCACCAAAGCTGTGTTTATAAAGGTGGATATCAACACTACATACGACGTAGCCACGAAATATAACGTTCGTGCCACACCAACTTTCCTGACCTATCTCAAAGGTTCGAAACAAGATGAATGGAATGGGGCAGATGAGCGTCAACTCCGCAGCAACGTCAATCTCCTTCTTAATGCCGCGTTCCCTGCACACCCGCATCTCTCACGCAACTTACCCAATCTCCTTCATGCCAACCTACGTCCAGTCATATACTCTAAGTTACCTCCGCTCGACAAGTTAATCGCCAAGATGGGTGATGCGGGTCACGACCCCGCTGTCATTTCAATGGTATCCTTTATACGGGTCCTGCATGGCTCCAGTGCCATTGAAGCACCTCTCCCATCCCTCCCTGCCTTTGCGCAATTCATGCAATCCTCGAGCACCATTCTCCCCGTTGAGTTTCTCTTCACAGCTCTTGACCTCCTCAGAACAGCACTCACCGACCCCCGCGTTGCTGGATTCTTTGCCGAAGAACACACCACAAGCACTCAGACAATTAAACATATCCTCGCACACGTAAGCTCTCTTGGCGCCGATGCGCCGTATAACCTACGACTCACGACTCTGCATCTTGCGTGTAACCTCTTTAGTTCGCCGCTCTTTATACCACACCTTCTATCACCTCCTCTATCCACTGTGCTAGTATCCCTGTTAACTACTGCTCTCCTAGACGAAAAGCACATTGCGCTCCGCGCCTCTGCGACAACACTAGGTCTAAATCTGGTTGGAGCAAATCACAAGCTCCGCATGCGTGCCCACGAACGCCACACCACCTCTCCCTCCAACGTCTCTGAAATCCCCGAGTCTGAACAAGTCGAACTCTCGGCTAGCTTTCTTGAAATGCTCAGCATTGAAAAAGAAAGTGCTGAGGTGGTTCGAATGTCTGTGATAGCGATTGGTTGGATAACGTATTGTGCACCAAGTGGAGGTGAGGTGAGCGATTTGTGCAAGGCCATGGATGCAGGTAGAACGGTGGCTGGATTAGAGAAGAGTGGAATAATACAAGGGAGGGAAGGGTTTCAGCTGGTAAGGGAGGTTGGAAGTGAGTTACTTGAGAAAGAGTGGTAGTATTTGTAGTATTTGTGAGGTTCATGGTCTAGTCGCTTAGCTTGAAAGAAGCACAGATTTTGAGGCGTTTAGAAGTACATCTGTCGGCATTAGATTTCGATTCGTTGTTCTGGAATATATTGTAAATGGGACAGTATTCTTGTACTCTCCAGACGTAAATCCGAAAATACTGATAATTACATGCATCTTATCGTTAATAAAAGCCTAAAGTGCTCCAATGATTCATATACAAGGAGATATATATCTGGGTATCCAGGTGTGTCAAGAAAAAACAAACTATCCTAAAGCCAGAAGGTCAAAATTATCAGAGCAAAAGTGACCGCGCGAGAGAGATGTTATATGCTGTAGCGGAAAGACATGCTATGAGTTAAGGCTGAATATCTCTCAATCACCATCTCTATAATCCATTTTTGGTTGGCGTTTACGCTTCTCTTTCCCATCCTTACTCACACCACGCCGCTTCCGCGACCGCGAAATAATAGCGCGTTGATGAATCCGCACAATAGCACGATAAATCATGCTCCTCATCAACACTAGCACTGTCACGCACATGACGGGAACGGCGATGGTCCAGAAAAACCCATCACTGTGGTCTTGCACGCCTGTAAATCGGTGGAAGTTCTGACCAAAATATCCAGTGAGGAAAGTTAGGGGTAGGAAGAATATTGTTACAGCTGTCAGCTGTTTCATTGATTCGTTTTGGTACGAGCCCATAATGTTGAAGATCAGATCGATCATGTTGTCTGCCGCGCGTCGCATTTGATCGAGCGACTGGGTTATCATGATGCAGTGATCCTCTACATCACCGAGGTAAGTGTGTGCAAGGGGTGAAACAGTGATAGATGAGACGGAAAGGCGGCCAGGTTTACCGCTTAATCCAGGAGTTGCTGAAGATGAATTAGTTGAACGGTGGTGGATAGTATAGGATTAAGGAAAAAGCATTCATGGATTTCCGGGAGCATAAAGACCTACTTAATGGCTCGCTTTTGTGGTCGCGAAGAGCATTAATTAGACTGACGATTGGTTGTATTGTATTTCGTAGAATGGACAGTTCTGAAGTCAAGATATCTTTAGGCCATTAGTACAGTAAAATCAAGGTTCAAAGAGTAAGGCCCGACTTTTGCAAGGAGCAATACAGGAGAGCTTTGGCTGGAATGAAAGAAAGGACGTACACAGAGATTTAGAATGGCCGATGCTGGGGTCAGTCAGAACATCTAGTTCAAGTTCACCCATTGCATCTTCATACGCAGCCACCACCGGAATAGCCAAGTCAATAATAGCATCAATAAGTGCCTGAACCAGCATACTTGCATCACAACTTCTTCTAAGGATTGTATCAGCGGAATCAAGACGTGTTAAAATCGGATGCTCGATATCTGCAGCGGAGTGTTCGAAGAATGATATGACGGTGTTGTCGCCGGTGATGAACATCGACACCTGCTCAACGCTAACAGCGAGATTTTTCTTAGACAATGCAGAGTTCCGTTCCATGTAGATGGTCCTTTCGATGTTTGGCCCGCCACGATACCGCTGTAACGTACGAATATGTTCTTTAAAATGCGGATTGGACTGCAAGCCGTGAGCAGCCACTGTACCGCTAATACCGTAAAACTTCTCTTGCTCATTCAAATTCTGCTCAATGCCCTTGTGGCCAGGAGAAGCCTTGAACAAGTCTGATATCCTCTGTAAGAATGTTTTTCTTGAAACTTTGTCGGAATTTTGGAACCTCTTGATTTGGCTGTCCTCGTCATCAGAATCGCTGTCAGAATCATCCGCACTACGGACGAGCTTCTGCAAAGTCAATAAAACTTTGACATTGATTAGTAATCGTCTTGCTGGTTTATAACGACTCATAATGTGCTAAGATAGAGAAATCGTAGCCTGAGCATATCTGAGTAGCATCAAACTCCGCTAAATACATTGATCGATTACCGTACATAACATGTGTTTTGACGGAAACCTCTCTTAGGAGACGCCAATCAAATTACGAAGTATTTTTTACCCTTACCTTTAGATTTATAGGTTGCTCAAGCCTCAACGTAGTGACATGTTAAGTTACAAAGGAGACACCATGGTACATACAAATCGAATCTTGCTTTAGCACGAAGGGGGGCAGAACAAACGGAGAATGTAAAATCTTACTTACTAAATGCCTGGTCAGAATACCAATCAACCTTCGTTCTGCCCCGTGTATTCATAAGATCTTCAATTGCCAGACGATGAAGGCGTTTATAATTTCCGAGCAGTCTAATGACATCCCAGCTCAGCCCGTTGACGTTAATCCATCTACACACCACCCAATCTTCTTTTGGCACATTCAGAAACTCTTCTAATGTTCCATTGTCGAGCCGGTGTTGTACCATCTGATTATCAGAAAAGTCCACCAAGGTGATGTCGCAGTGCCGATGTAATAGTTTGTAGTGAGCTTCTGCATCCTTGGCGGTGTCGACACCTGGTTCAGCACCGGGCTCTTCCCAATTTGGCCGTGTCGGCGAGTGGTAATTTCGCACCGTGTTAGAGCGGGTGAAGCGTCTCCTCAAGGTACTGTCGGCCGAAAAGCGCGGAGAGTGGGCGCCAGTACCGACTCCATTAGCCGTCGGCTGCGCACTGTGTCGTCGTTCGCGCTGGTCTTCAATGCTGTCCTCGCCGGTGTAGGATATATGTGCAGTTGCAGCCCTGGGGCAGCTTTGAAAGTCTCGCACTGTTGGGTCTGCCATGTATGTATGTTTAATATAGTTTACAGAGAGCGTAAGTGAAAAGAAACGAAGGCGAAAGCGAGGAATCAGGGGTTCGAATCCATTGATGCGTTGCGGGTGTTACGAGGAGTAATCCAATAAGGCCAACATTTTCCATCGGTCGGTATGATATCAGAGCCAGAGTCAAGTAGGCCGGCTGGAGGGTTTGACAGCTTTTGTCATTCAGCTTTCAGCTCCGTGTGTATGTAAGCGAGAGTCGGGGACGTCAGGGTCAAGGGTGTGTGGACGTCCTGGGGTTCGTCGAGTCTTGGTCAGCAACAATGGATGAGCAGATGAAGACCATCAGCGAAAAACAAAGAACAGCGCCCTGCAGCAGCCATCTCGCAGCGCTTCTCAAATAACAGTCGTCGCGCTGCCAGTCTTTGAGCCTTCTTTCACGCTGTTGGTGGAGGCGGGCTGCAGTCGAGTAATTCTTAATGCATGAAATTGGCTGGAAGTGGCTGGCCAATCGTCTCGAGTAGCTCTCGAGGCAACTTGCAAGCCTCTTCTTCTCCACCCAACGCCAACACCCTCCCCGTCTTTGCCCCAAAGGAGCTTCTTTCTATCCACCTCACCGCAGAAAATACCCGATATCCTACACCCCTCAACTGCATCATCTACCGGCCTCACTCTACCCTCACAACCGAGTCCATCTGTGCTCGCGCTTCACTGTCGGCCTGCGCCCTGACGGCGTCCTTCGCCACGCGCACTTTCCCGACCAGGTCCCTCTAAGGAGAGCAAACACCATCCCCATCACGAGCTGCATCAAAGCCCTCGATTCTCGCGCTCCCCGCTTGAGGGTAGCCCGTTCGTAGCGAACTACCACCTCTGCTTCGCCTCTGCCTCGCCTCTACTTCGCCTCTATCATCGTCGAGCAAACCTACCTCTCCAAAATTTGCTCATCCGCATAACGTAGGCCTTCGAAACCATAACACGGACCTATTCGATCCGGTGTCTTTGAGAGAAAGGACTGGATCTTTCTTTCCACGCTACAAGCATCTTTGGGTAGATGATACCAACCAACCATTTTAGCTTTCTCTAATCACTTGCGGCGTTAGTCTGTAGCGGTCACCGTACACCCATTCCCTTGCAATCCATCGCAGGACTACTGCGGTCCGGAATCAAAGATGAGAGAGGTTAATTTCAGCATCCCGAATGCAAACAAGGCATCAGTCGGGATCACGACGGCTCTCTACGACCGTCGGGCCCTGGACTGCACCTCAACTTTGCCTCTCATCAATTCACTTAATCATCTTGCCTACCTCACCACATCGTCAGCTCGAATTCGGGATATTCTAACTGTTGATGGCGGCGTCGAAAGGCTGGTATGCATACTCAAGGAAGGACGAAGTAAAGACATGATGGATATGTGGAAATGGAATCTCGCCTTCCAGTGCGTCTTTAACATTGGAGTTCGGGGATCAGAGAATGTCAGGACAAGAGTTGTAGAGGCGGACATGGTGCCTGTGATCGCTACAATACTCGATAACTATGTCAAAGTCATCGACAAATGCCGAGAAAAGGCAGAAGCCGAGCTCAAGAGGAATTCAGCACGACTTGGCACCTCTGGGAGGCACTATTCAAGAACCGGGGAACATGTTAGCTCCACTCCGGGACATCGATCAGAAAGATCCCGTCGCCAAGTACCTCCTCCCATTGAAATTCCTCAAGCCTTTACACAACCTCCGCTAGAATCACAACCCGGCGATATCACTCCTACTCCTGCGTTCGCTATGAGCTCTCCCCCAGAACGAACATCTTTTTCTCGACCTCACCACCATCATCACCATCATCACCGTAGCCATGAAGGGAGATCTCAATTATTTGGTACAGTGGGTGGAACAACTCGTAATATCAGTCAGCCACTTGTCACCGCGCTGCCAACCATGGAAACTTCAGATACCTTCGGTATACGGCCTGTGCGGGACGCTGATCGTCTGCCGTCTATGTTACCAGCTTTACAGGGAGAGATCACCTCGCAACCAGAATCCCCTACTACTCCTAGCGCACCACAGGCCAGGCCGAGTAGCCCCAGGGCAGCAGGCCCCGGTCGATCACGAAGGCGACCCTCTATCCGGCATCAGCTCTCCATGTCTGGTGAATCTGACGACGGACAGAATGATGACATGATGGCCGAGGCATCTGCCACCGCCGGTCCCGCGAGTGAGCCTATTGTCGGAATTCAAAACGAAATCAACATGCAGGACATTGTGGATAACGAAGAAATGCTGGATGCAGGGGCAACACCAGTTGGGCTAGCTGCACCAGCGTCAGAAGGTCCAGATGCCGAAACCTTTAATATCACCCACAGATCTGCTTTTGATGGCAGCATCATTAATCCAGCCACTACTCAAACAACAGGCGCAATTGGCTTTTCCCCTGTTCAACCTACCATCAATGTTGTTAATGCGAACCCTCCCGCTCCCTGGTACCCCCGGTACGCCCAAGATCGCAATGCCACTGCCGGTGTGCTTGCTGCCATGCCCCGAGATGAAGATGTACTCATGTCTCTTCAACTGCTTGCCTACGTCTCGAAATACTGCAACCTTCGATCATATTTCCAAAAGTCCCACCTTGTGCCGAAGTTGAAAATTGGATCCGATCTGCAGCTGCTCGATGGTGAAAGTACCAATCCTCCTCCAGTATCTGACGAGGAAGAAGACGAAGAGTATCTTCTTCCTGATGACTTCAATATATTTCCTCTCGTCGAAAAATTCACTGTTCGACATCACTCCCAGGATATGCAGTACTGGGCTGGCGTGGTGATGCGAAACTTATGTCGGAAAGACGATTCGCGGGGTGGTATTAGACAATGTGCATACTATCAGTGCGGCCGTTGGGAGGAGTATACGCGTCAATTCGCCAAATGTCGCAGATGTCGACGTACAAAATACTGCAGTAAAGAATGCCAGAAGAGCGCATGGGTTTACCACCGACATTGGTGTGTCGCGGCTCAACAATGAACAAGATTCATTATAATCGCATCATCCTCATCCAATACACATTTTATTTATACCGCATACTGCAAGGCGCGGGGCTATGTTTCGAAAACCAGACTTAATGAATCGCGACGACCGAATCCTTCCTTTATGCGAACCGGCTTTCAGTGGAATCTACTTTGGAGTTGGAGCTTCATGCGTTTTGGAGATCAAAATCCGTCTTTCTCGATTGTGCCTTTTCGCGCCTAGGAAGTGCTTTTTGCAATTTGATTTTAGCGTCCAGCATGGCGATCGACTTTGAATTTTTTTTGGTCAAAAGATGATATTCACAGTAGTGTTTGGAGCATTCTCAGTTCGAGCTTTTGGAGTACACTGTGGGTCTCGGGGCTTTTCCTTTCTTGCCCAACTGGCGCGGCGACCGTGGGTCGACCACCATGAATATGATGCTTTTTATTATTCAGTAGTTGGGGAACAAAGTCATGGGTTTGGTGTTTGTCCGGGTCCGGCTGTCTATGTAGGATGCGTCAGTACAAGAAATGATTATGCCTAATTCTTTCACTTTGCTACTACTAGTGCTTTTAGCTCGGTGTGATTGAGACAAACTTAAGGTGAACTCTCCAGACGGTGTTGCTTCGCGAACCACACAAGACCGCTAGTATCTGAATTACTCTTGAATTAATTGGCGCTTGCAGGAATGGCACTGTGGCGCTCATCATTAGAAATTCTCCGAAAGTGGTAACAGAGGATAGCTTCCAAGCGCGAAGGACTCGCGAATTATACGTTATGATACACGTGATAGCTGCATAAAAATCATGGGGAGAAGAGTCTGGTGGGAAGACATGACGGGCTACGAAGCTGGAGTGTGCTTTGTTACGTCAAGGAGGGCTTAAAATAGGCTATGTTGAGCGTGTATGTATGCAGGCATGCAGGGTTGGTGGTTCTGCCTGTCACTGCGTGGCTTGCGGAAACCGCAATTCGATTCTAGCCACCATCTTCAGGCTATTCAAACAGCAGCAACAGTCTTATGAGCTGCAATACATTACCGCACCATGGAAATCTAGGCTCTCCCTAGCTCCTTCAGGTGGCTACTTCGTAATGTACCGCTAAGCCAAGCACGGCGCGTAAGACAGGTACGGCACTCTTGGTGGAGAACTTAACCACACCCCAACCCAGAAAAAAAGGTCTACGACACTAACGATAAAATTCCAGCAGTAAGAAAAACTCTTCATGCAATGCAATAATGGCTGGAAGTGACAACCACCCCGAGTATGGCGGTAGTGGGATACGAAGACGACATTCATCCCAATATGACGACGGCGAAGGTCGAAGGCCATCAGTCCAGGATGGAGAATCAACCTCTCCTACAACATATAACATTGAGGATACTGCAAGGTCGGCGCCTGATTCAGACGCAATTGTAGTCTCAACTTCGTCAGCTGTGGACAATAGCGCAAAGACGTCACTCTCAAGGCCGTCAACTGATACTGCCCCACGAGTACGCTTCTCTACCGACTTCGATAGACAGTCGGTCCCCCAAATTGCAAGGAGCGGTTCGACAGGGACATCACAAGACAAGGTTGCGCAGGCCAGGAAGAGCTCCTTATCCAAAAAGCGGCCCGGAACACCAGATCTGTCCGTAGACACTCAAGAAAGGGCTTCGTCCGTTGGGTCAACAGCACTAACCCAAGGCATCATTCGATCTCCCTCAAATATTACCTCTCAAGCCTTACCAGGGAGTGCTTCACGGACGTCTCCATTATCTCCCACGACTCGTAACCGAGGATATTCTTTGCGTCAAGCGTTATTTCACCGAACCATCCAGGATCAAGCGACTTCCCCCAGGTCTGTGATTGAGCTACAAGAAGCAGCAGAGTCTTCCAGTCAAATACCGATCAATCAACATGATAGCCAGCATGATTCAAGTAGACCAACTAAAAAGTCGGGAGATGCGACTATCACTATATCTCCCGCTGACCTCGCATATCCTGAACTGCCGGAGAGAACATTTAAAACCAAAGGAGTGAAAGGAATCTCTGCTTTGCCTAACTATGAGTCCTGGATACGATCAAAAGGCCGGCGGAAAGGAATATTACACACGCTGCGGACCGCTACAAGTAGTGTATGGAGGTTCGTTTTGCGAATCCAGGAAATTCCCCCCAGCAAGGATGGAAGGCATATAGACCTCGACGCTTCCCGGAAAAAGTCTCTCATAGACGAGAGGACAAATAAGCCGTACATGGGCAACACCATTCGTTCTAGCCGTTATACTGCCTGGAACTTCCTCCCTAGGCAGCTGTTTGCTCAGTTCTCGAAACTCGCTAATTTCTACTTTCTATGTGTATCCATTTTGCAGATGATACCTAATCTTAGCACTACTGGAACATATACTACTATTGTACCACTACTCTTTTTCGTCAGCGTATCCATAGCTAAGGAAGGTTATGATGACTTGCGAAGATATCGGCTCGATAAGGCGGAAAACAACAGAGATGCCAAAGTTCTCCACGCATATCAGCCCACAAGCACAGCACCCTCTGATGCAGAAACAGTACCTTCGCCATCCGTCAGGCCCTTACATTGGTCGACCACGAAATGGAAAGACATTCGTGTCGGGGATGTCATCAAATTAAGTCGCAACGAGGCTGCGCCAGCTGACCTTGTACTTTTACACTCTAGTGGAGATAACGGCATCGCCTACGTAGAGACAATGGCCCTAGATGGAGAAACAAACCTCAAGAGTAAGCAAGCCACCGCTTCTCTAGCCAAAATGTGCAAGACGCCGGATTCTATTGCTTTGTGTAAGGCCCAATTCGTCGTCGAGGACCCTAATCTGGATTTATACACCTTCGAGGGCCGAATCACTGTCGATGGAGAGACTTCTCCATTAACTAATACCGAGGTCATTAATCGCGGTAGCGTTCTCAGGAACACCCCTGATGCTATTGGCATGGTCATCTACTCTGGTGAGGAATGTCGTATCCGGATGAACGCGAATAAGAATCCCCGCATCAAAGCCCCTGCGCTCCAAGCCATTGTTAATAGAGTCGTCATCGTCATCGTCATCTTTGTCATCGCACTGGCCATCTTCAATACTGTTGCCTATCAAATCTGGTCTGATTCTACCGAGGATAACTCCTGGTATCTCACTAACGCTGGAGTTGCTTTCTTCCCAATTCTTGCTTCGTTCATCATTATGTTCAATACTATGATCCCATTATCACTCTATGTCAGCTTGGAAATTGTCAAACTTGCGCAAATGTTTTTGCTGAATGACATCGATATGTACGACGAACTGTCGGACACACCATTTGAAGCTCGGACATCTACGATCAACGAAGAGTTGGGTCAGATCAGGTATAATACTTTCCGACTCTCTGTTATTCATGATAGTTAACTATAGCAGCTACATATTCTCGGATAAGACTGGCACACTTACAGATAACTCCATGAAATTCCGAAAAATGAGTGTGGCAGGTACAGCATGGCTCCACGACGCAGACCTCCAGAAAGAACCAAACAAAAAGGAACACCTAATGCACAAAAGGAGAAGTAAAGGAAAGAAGCCTGTGAGAAAGAGTCGTGATCTACGTTCTATGGAAGAATCCATGGCGCTCAGGGATAATGTGGATGTGGTCAACGGTAATGATCGGGATTCAAACAAATCTTCAGATGGTGGCGGGGTTGAACGGCATAGATCGAAATGGAAGTCGACTGCGAGGCCGGCAAAATTGCAGCCGGAGCTCCTCACAACGGATATGATTCGGTACATCCAGCGTAAACCGTTCACGCTGTTCGCGAGGAAGGCACGTCTCTTTCTTCTATCGATAGCTCTATGCCATACTTGCCTTCCGGAAACTCAGCAAAACGGAGAGATCGAGTTTTTGGCTTCATCACCTGACGAACATGCCCTTGTCCAGGCTGCACAAGAGATGGGTTTTCTCGTCATCAACCGTGATGTGGGAACCATTACCTTAAAGATTATGCCGCTCGGAGCCGACACCGAGCCAATACTAGAGATATACCAGGTCCTAGACGTGATTGAGTTTTCTAGCAAAAGAAAACGAATGTCAATTGTCGTGCGATTTCCAGACCAACGAATCTGCATCTTCTGTAAAGGAGCTGACTCTGTTGTCATGCAACGCCTCAAACTCGCAACACTAGCAAATAAAAAGGCTGTCGAAATCGAGCGACGGGCTAGCAAAAGGAAGAGCTTGGAAGCGCAGTATGCGATTGCGCGTAAGAGCGAGCAAGTTGAACGAAAGGGTAGCATTAACCGAACGAGTCTTTCTATTAACCGTGGCACTCGTGCCAGCTTTACTCTTGGCAGGGCAAGTACTACGCTCAGCCGTGCTAGCGTCAGCGCCGTCGACCGGTCCAGTATGAATGCTCAAACACTTCAGCCTGTCAGAGACGAACTTGACCAGTGGCTGACAGAGCGGGAGCGAGATGTTGATATCTCATCTGTGGAAGACAACAGCATCTATTACTCTCCACGGCCTTCGGCTCAGCTTAGACGCCAATCCCTTGCCGTATCTGAAGCGAGGAGCTCCATGCAAATGGAAGAGATGGACGATATCGTTGATGAAGCTCTGGTGGTCGATGAGCCCTTGGTCATTGAGCGCTGTTTCCAGCATATTAACGACTTCGCTACTGAAGGATTGCGCACGCTTCTATATGGTTATCGATACCTTGACGAGCAAGAATATATGGCCTGGAAGAAAGTATACTTAGGTGCGACAACCAATTTAGTTGATCGTCAGCATCTGATAGAGCAAGCTGGCGAGCTTATCGAGCAAAACCTCGAACTGGCTGGGGCTACGGCTATCGAAGACAAATTACAACAAGGCGTTCCAGGAGCCATTGACAAGCTCCGCAGAGCGAACATCAAGATGTGGATGTTAACTGGTGACAAGCGAGAGACGGCTATTAATATTGGACATTCGTGCCGTCTGATCAAGGACTATTCATCTGTCACAGTACTGGACCATGAGACGGGTCAAGTCGAGCAACACATTGCTGCTGCAATCCTTGATATTAATGCTGGCAAGGTAGCCCACTCTGTCATAGTCGTGGACGGACAAACCCTCTCAATGATCAATGAAGACAAGAGCATCCAAACCCTCTTCTTCGACCTTGCCATTCTGGCGGACTCCGTCATATGCTGCCGCGCAAGCCCTTCCCAGAAGGCCGGACTCGTTAAAGCTATTCGAAGACGAGTGAAGAAGACAATTACATTAGCTATTGGCGATGGCGCAAACGACATCGCTATGATCCAGGAAGCGCATGTAGGCATTGGAATCACGGGTAAGGAGGGTCTTCAGGCCGCCCGCACGTCAGATTATTCGATTGCGCAGTTCAGGTTTCTCACGAAGCTGTTGCTTGTTCACGGACGGTGGAATTATATTCGGACGTGCAAGTACACAGTTGGGACTTTTTGGAAGGAAATGGTACGCCCTTATTGCAGCGTTGCTAATACCATCACTAACACCCTCCACAGCTCTTCTATCTTACACAAGCGCTCTATCAGCGCTGGGCCGGATATACAGGCACCAGTCTCTACGAGTCATGGAGTCTCAGCATGTTCAACACCGTAAGCCCTCCAACCCTTCCTCACTAATGCAGAAACTTGCTAACTCTTCAGCTTTTCACGTCTCTCCCTGTAATTTTTATAGGTGTGTTTGAAAAAGACCTCGCAGCATCTACCCTGCTTGCTGTGCCCGAGCTATACACCAAAGGCCAGTGCAATGGCGGTTTCAACTTTAAAGTGTACCTCGGCTGGATGTTCATGGCTGCCTCGGAGGCAATGGTTGTGTACTTCTGCATGCTTGGTTTGTATGGTCAGGCAATTTTTACCAACGACAATGGATTATTTGCGATGGGTGACTTGACTTTCACCGCTTGTGTGATTCTAATAAGTAGCAAGATGCAGTAAGACCGCTCCCTCACCCCCATTCTCCTCAATCCTGTCCAGCAATAAAGATAAGACTATCGAAGCTAAATCTTAGCCAGGCTCATCGAAATGCATAACAAGTCTGTCGTCGTAGCGATCTCTCTTATCTGCAGCATTGGCGGCTGGTTTCTCTGGAACATTATCCTCTCCGCAACCTATAACCCAGCTAGCCCAATTTATCATGTGCGCGATGCCCTCTTCGCCACATTCGGCCGCAACGCCCTGTGGTGGCTCACTCTTATTCTCATCATCTCCTCTACGGTAGTACTAGAACTAGGCATTGGGAGTTTGAGAGCGGCCTTCTCCACCACCGATGTGGATATTTTCCAAGAGTTGGAGAAGGATCCGGCGATTAAAAGGAGATTTGAGGAGGCAAGTGCAGTGGAGTTACAGGCGGGATGGAATCGCGGGGTTGAAGGGTCATCTGCTGAGATTGAGAGAGACGCAGAGGAGCAGAAACGCGAGGGCGAGGTTCGTGATTTACTAAGGAATCGGCCCGATACATTGGAAGAAGGCAGGAGTGAATCGGTGAGAATGAGTACAGATACTCATGAGGTATTAAGTAGGAAGTTTGGGAAGGTGAGGGCGGAGTGAAGGGATATGTATCTTACTTGGTAAATGTACACATGTGCCGTAACTCATTGAATAGGCTAGATATTTGTTGACCGAACGATCAAGAATGAGAACTGTCTTATTAAAATGAGACTTCGGAGCCTCTATATGTACAAGAGGTAGGTGGGCGACAGGCACCCCTGATCTGGACCTGATATAAGAAAGTTATTATTATGGTGCATCACAAGGTTTTGCGTAAGGGATGGCCACTCAAAGATTTGGGCGGTCACAGAGCATAGTAATGCCTTTCTGGAGGAATCTTTAAAGCATTGTTGACGAAGAAGAACATTAGATCTCCTGGGGAACCCCTCTTTATAAGGCAGAGAAGAAAGCCACCTAGGTTTCTCCTCCAAATAACTGATGCAGCGCGTGAAAATAAGATGTGTATATTAACGATCACAATCATGTGGAACATCCAAAGCCTAGGACAATGAAAGCAAAGAGATGAAACATTAGGTTGCACCGTCGTTATTGCTGCCGTTTTCGCCCTTGGGGAGCGATACATCAGTTCCAGCAGCCGAACGCTACGGAGTTTCAAACTTGACTGTTTGTTGCCAAAATTCCCGCCTGGTCAAGATGTGGGACCCAATTTCGGACGCGATCTAATCAGGATGGACCGAACGGCTGGAAATTTCTGTCATGAAATCTAGAAACCACCAGTATTATAGGACGGCATAGAGGCCGGAAGAAGTTTTTATTTCCGAGTATTAAACTACTTTTAAACGCCGAATCATATTTGAGAAATTTCCAGACAGTGTGGCTTTCCATAAATGGATTAGGCTGCAATCCATTATCGATATAGACTCGTCCATACCTCTCCATATTCATACGCTAGTCCATACTCCTTAGAATTGTAATACGTACGTTTATCCGTTTAATTTCCGCACAGACCCTATAACAAAAGGGGCATATTATTAACTTAGTTGCTAGGTTAACAGGAGTCACGCTATATATAGGGCAGATTACGGTTCTAGCAGAATTTAGCAGAATTTGGCGGACTTAGCAGAATTCGGCAGATATTATAGATATTGCAGATATTATAGATATTGCGGATATTGCGGATATTACAGATATTGCGGATATTGCGGATATTGGACAGTCTATTTAAGTTATTATCTTAAGTTTTTCGTCTGAAATACCACTTTGTTTCCAATGCTTTAAACACTCTACTCTCTTAAGGTTTTTGGCTCCTATCTGCGCCCTTTCCTATAATACTGTACAACGTCCCCCTGAAAAGACTCGCTCTGGTTTATCGCTTATAGCTAGAATTAAGAGAATATTAATTGCCATATATAATAACCTTGGCTAATGTTTTCTCTGTTAATCTTAACACCACCATTTAAGAGCTAATATCTTACCAATATTGTACGGTTCCCTATTATAATAGTCTTAGAACTTATCCTAACTTTATAGTTGAGTATACTTCCCTAACTTTTAAGCAATTTAATTAAATACATTAAGCTCCTACTCCTAAGGTTGTTTCTTTTCATATAATAAAGAAATTAGGGGAGAAGGAGCCTTTTTCTAATAAGACTCCCAAAGTTCTTTAACCTTTTTTAATATAGGCTTTACCCATTTTGGCTTCTAGTTAGCCTTAATATACTTCGTACAACGGTTCGGATGAAGAATAAGGGCTGTAGTATAAAAGGGTAAATTGTCTGTTTTGCTATAGTACTTATTAAAGATTTCCTACCCCTTTTTAATATAAGAGCTAAACTCCTTATTAGAAGCATATTTAGACTACTATACGGTATTACTATCGTCTAATTTAGTAGGAAGTTTACTTATAAGTACGGCTTTAAAGTACTAGATAAGAACATCCATAGTAAAAAGTATACTATTAATTATTACATAATCTCCTTAAGTCTCTAAAGTTGCTTAGTAGAATGGTTAAAGGAATTCCTTAGTTGTATAAAGCCGTTCCCAGTCCTCTAGGGAGAGATAGTCTGCCTAAAGTATAGCAAAGTGGTTTTTAGTATAGGTATTAATAGCTCCTGCCTTTTAATCGGCTATAGCTAGCATTTAAAACCAGCTATTCTATCTTATACGGTTATTAAGTGGAATTATTCTCTCTGCGAGATCCTTAAACTTCTTTATACGACTAGCAGAACTGCGGATGTGTATAATGATATTATAAAGCTTGCCAAGTGGTCCTATAACCTAAAAGGTTGCCCGTTTCTCCTCTTTATCTCCTACTTCCCCTTTTCCTTTCTGTTTGTCGTATAACTTAAGTTATTCCATTTTAATTTGACTATAAAATAGGAAGGCTTGTACGGCTAAGTTAATAATATGGCTGGTACAGCGGATCCGCTAATACGTAAAATCCTATTTAATCTCCTCCTCTTCTAAGAGATAGGCTTCTACTTTGCGATAAAGGGTATTATTTGAACTAGCATTATCACAAATAATAGACCCAAGCTTTTGTATGATACCGTAGTCCTTAAGGACTGGGAGAAGAGTAGCGAATTGCTTATCTCCGCTATAATTTGCTACCGTATAAAGGGCAAGAAGGGCCTTTGATTGCTTCTCCTAACCCCAATTAACAAAGTAGGCGCAGATCCCTAGAAGAAGGAGCCTATTTAGGGAGATCCAGATATTAAGTGACAGATAAATACTTAATATTGCCAACTAAAGTTTCTTTCGTATAATATCTTTATGAGCTTGCTAGGATAGTTCAATCTTTTTTATGATTTGAGAGTGTGCTATTGTAAGAAAGTTAGACGATTCTGGATTAAGAACTTGGCAAAAAGCATAAAATTTAGGCCATTTAACAATACGGAATGGAATATTTTATATAATAATTAATAAGATTAAAGCCTTATTAATTATATCCTAATCTAGTCGTTTTTAAAAGACCTGGGTATCTATTTCTGTTGTTTAACCTAAAGACTCTACTTTAATATATAGTTGCTGAAGTTTTTCGAGTATCTCTGATTATATTGGGCTAGTATCTTTTTTAACCTAAAGTAGATGTTTCGAATTAAGATGCTTTCGAAAATTACTAGTAACTGGACTACTATATAGCAATTCTTGTGGACAGTAAATGTAGTAGAGAATATGATTTTGACCTAAATATTCTGGCTCCGTGCCAAGCGCCGTATAAGTATGGGCCCATGTTGCAACGGCTGTTTGGGTCCTTGTTGGGCGAGTTAAGGCCGAATTAATGGTAGTTGAAGGCGCAAGAAGAGATGATTCTGCTTTAGAATCCATATTTGTACAATAGGGTAAAGGGAAGGTAAAAGCTGAGAATTTTTCTGGCGGTGAGGAAGTATGGACAATATTTGTAATCCATATCGATAAGATCCATATCGATAATGGATCGATAAGAT
>Ga0307507_10001084_pt1 | contig 60422 bp, 21 predicted proteins | sample 7_EM_MG_FD_207223 | JGI IMG/M metagenome (GOLD analysis project Ga0307507, IMG submission 207223) | Populus trichocarpa ectomycorrhiza microbial communities from riparian zone in the Pacific Northwest, United States - 7_EM | ecosystem: Host-associated > Plants > Roots > Unclassified | place... | reverse complement strand
TTATATAATCTATTCTAGGAAGCCCTTTGCCCTAAGGATATATAGGAGGCGCTTATAGGGTATATTATTATAGGCGCCACTAATATCTAGGCTAAGTATTAATACTATAAAGTCCTTGCGCATAGCCTATACAGTTTTAATAGTAGTAGCAAGTAGTATAAGTGCTAATAGTGTTAAGCAATTCTTTCTTGCCCCTATTTAGCTTTATAGTAGTAGGGCGTGTTCCTCTGCTATATTTATTATATAGTCCGCTATAACCTTTTCTAAGATCTTACTTAGGGTGTTTTTTAAGGTAATAGAGTAGTAGCTTCCTGGGATTAAGTAGTCTACTTTACCTTCTTTTTATAAAATAACCGTTATCATAAATCTTCTAAGTTACGGGTAGTAGCCTATTATAAAGCATGCTCTAGCTACATCTACAAGCTAAGGTGCTATAAGTGGACTATAGGTCTTTAAGGCTTTGTTTAAGATCCTATCTGGTCCTAGTACTATATTATTTAAGAGGCGACTAATGGTTCTAGCCATTTCTTCAGTTATTATATCGCTGTTAACCCTTAGGCAAGTTACCGGTTTTTACTAGTAATGTTACTAAGGTCTACTAAAGCTAGTTAGGGAAAAAATCTTTTTATAAAAATCTTTACCTTCTTATTATTGTTACTTGTGGCCTATAGTTTGCCTGCTCTTTATAGGGGCAGTAGGTATAGGTCTTCTACTAGGCGTCCCACCTTTTTCTTTACCTATCTTGCTATAGTCCAAAGGCCCTTATTATAGGGGATGCTTAGGTTAGTAGTATATTTATTTATAAACCGTCTCCAGTTATTTCTTACTTCTTTTTTTAGGGTATTCTTTAGCTGGTTTCTTATATCTTTGTATTATCTCTCGTCTTTAAGGTTATAGCTGCTTATATATTTCCTTCTTGCTCGTTATTAGCTAGCTATAAGAACCGCATATTATACAAACCATGCGTATTGCGCGTAGGGGCCCAGTTTTAAGACCAGGCAATACTCTTCTAGCCCATTTTTAATTGCTGCCTAGATCCTTTCTAGTCTTTAGTTAATTTCCTTAAGGGTAGCTAATAAGCCTTACTTATTTGGTATCAGGTAAATTTCTTCTAGGTCTTAAAGTTATTATTCAACTATATTAAGGAAACTATCTGTCTTAAGCTTCCTTATTATATATCTTTTACTATTTAGTTGCGCCTTAATATCCAAATCTAGCTGTATCTAGATGGGGATATAGTCTAAGGTAAGTACCCATTCTTCTTTAGGGATGCACCTTTCAAGTCTCTAGTATAGGCCATTGTCTATAAATATAAGGTTAATTGTACTTCTGGCGGTGCCTTATTACCACATAATTGCTCCTAGGGGAGTAGCTAGCTTAAGGCCCCAGATATCTATAGCTCTTAGTAGACACTCTACCTATCATTTAGCAGCGATATAGATACCCCCCTACCATGGGTAGTAGAGGTTTATATCTCCTAATAGAATAAACTCTATGCCTTTAGTTTCCAGTAAGCTTATTACCAATATAATATTCTCTATTTGTGGGACCCCTTCGACCCTAGGGTTATACATATTAATAATTTATACCGGTCCCCTATATATCTAGATTATTATAACTATAATATCTAGGTTAACTGCTTACTATAACTATAAGGACAGGCTAACAGCCTTACTAATTATAAAGCATACATATATAGCTGCTTTTGGTTCGTATAGAAGCTGGAATCCTTAGGGGCAGTATATTAATTATATATAGGTATTATAATACGGCTCTTATATAGTAAGGATATAGTGTTTCTCTAGGTCTAGACTGTCTAGTAGGGGCCTTACAAGGCGGTGGTTTGTATTACCGCAGTTATACTATATAATAGATAGGTAGCGGACCCTTAGCGAGGGTTATTCAACTCTCCTTTATTTTTCACTTCCTCTGTTTCCACTTTCTCTAGGATTTTTAGAACTTCTGTCTCTTATATCTACACCCTAGTCGCTACTTATTTTATATAGGGCTTTCTATTTCCGTGTCTTGTATTTCTACTAGCGCTTCTATATCCAAATCTGTTATTATCTCCGGTTCTTCCCCTAGTCTTACTAGTCAGCTTTATGCCCTTTATAGGTTAGCTATAAATGTTAAATTTACCACATTTAGTCTAATTCTTAATTATCCTGGTCTTAAGCTTACTATAGCTATCCATAGGGGTCTTCCTATAGGGCGTTCTCTCCCTTATATCCCCTATAACCCTTATATCCCTATTCGGTCTGGTAATATTACACGGCGTCACTTCTAGCCCGTTAAGGCTTGGGATAGCTAGCCTAGCCCCCTAATATTAAAGGTAGAGAACGCTAGGAAGGTACCTGCGTCCCCCTAGCTTATTACCTATTATTTCCATTCATATAACCTAGCGTATAGTTATTCCCATAGCTATTAAGCCCTTACCTTCTATCTCCTATATTTAATATAGTCTACTCTCTCCCACACCTTACATATGCTTCGGTAACAGTTTGCGCATTTTATTTAGTCTTAATTTAAGCAGTATCTTATATTATAGGGGCCTATACAGTGGCCACAGCACACCTATGCTGCGTATGTGGATTGGGTGTGTCCTTATTATATATAGCAATAGTATTATTCTAGGTATAGTTTGTAGTTATAGAGCCTTATATTATATATAAGGCCATTTATAATTATTCTTTTTAGATAAGGAGTTTTTGCATTCCTAGTATATATGTGCTAACGATAAGGGAGCCATATGTTTAACTAGCGTCTCCCTAGCAAGTCTCTAGCAACTTTTATATCCTCTTATTATTCTTATTATATGCTTAGATTGCATTTTTCTGTTAAAGCCATTAAATTCGGGTAATCTTAAGTCCTGGTATAAGGCATTCCGTATATTTTACTATCTCCTATATAGTTACTGTGTTGTTCGCCTAGTATCCCTTTTCTACCCTAAAGCTTATGGGAACCGCTAGGACTTCAACTAAGTAGTCTTTATAGAGCACTTTTATGCTAATATGTTCTCCTAGCCTGTCCCCTACCCTTACAGCTTATTCCTTTGCCTGTTAGTCCTTTAGGGTAACTCTAATGTCTCCGCTCCTTAAGTATTAGACTATAACAGCGTTATAGACTTCCTTATAAATATCTATAAGAACTTCTATTTCTGATTATCCCCTAAGCCCCTCTGCTTTTTCTGTATTTGGTTATATTATAATTGTGTACCCAGTTATTGTCTTAAGGGGGTTAGGTTCCCTATACTATAGAAACGTAGCTATAGTGGCCTAGGTGCGGTTCGCCAGTAAAAAAGGGTTTTATTTATTTTTAATTTTATTTAGCTATTAGAGGATTTAATTAAGGGATTACTAGAGGGGCGCCTAAGGGACACTAGACTAGCGGAGCCATTCTGCTAGCTATATTAGTTTATTATAGCTAACGGTTACTCCCCTATAATTGTAGATACTAGACGCGTCTAATAGGCTTTATATTTTATTAGATACCTTCTTAATAGAGGTATTTCCGCTTTATAGTGTGGTATTCGCCTGTTTTTATTATAGAGGGCTATTTCTAGGCGTGGTTCTGGCGGTTACGCGCGAGTACGAACTACTATCGTTCAACATGTGCCTCCCCTGCGATGTAGGCATCTCAGGGGGATTCTCTAGGTGTTTTTTAGGGTCCTTTTTGGTTGGTTTTGGTCTTTTTGGGCCAGGTATAGCAAGAGCTCCAGTCTTATAAGATAGGGGTTTTCTTTAAAGTTATAATATAGCCTTCCTTTTAGAGCTTCTTTAATTATTATATATCGCGTTTAGATATATAGAGGTTATCTTTAGTCTCTTAGTGTATATTATTAGTAAGTGTCTTACAAGCTTATAAGTCTTAAATTGTTGGTCATACAGGGTGACTCACCAATAACGACTACTCGAGTAGGTTACAGTGATGTTGGTTAAAAGCTTATTAATTCTTATGATAAAAAAGGGCGAGGAGCTTAAGGCTCCTCGCCACGCTAGTGCCGCGGCGATACGTAATATATTCCCAACACTAGCAATTCTTCTTTTGTGGTTGCTACCTATATATATATACCGCTTGACCAGCATAATAAATATCAATCCTCCTTACTTATTATTGCCATTATAATATGTGACGGCTCGCACAAATGCCTTTAAACTAAAAAAGAATTATTAGGGAGTGGTAGGAAGATATATCGCAAGGGCCGCTAAGGCGCTAGTAGTAAGCAAACTAATAGCGATTTTCTATCCCAGGGATGGAAAATCCTGATTAGTTATTAGAAGTTAGGGTAGATATTATATTAAGGCCGCCAAGGCACTAAGTGTAAGCGAGCTAATGGCGATTTTCTATGCCTAGTATAGAAAATCCTAATTAGCTGGCTTGAAGTTAGGGTCCGCAGAATACCGCAGGTAGTATGCTCTAGTATTGTTATAAAGTCTTGCTCTTACTCCCTTTTAACCTAACCTTTAACTTGTATATATAGAGTGTTTGTGTTAACAAACGTTTCTAGAGCCTTGTTTGGGTTTGCCTTTGTTATTATATCTACCAGGTTATCTTGGCCATTAATCTATTAAATTTTAAAGAGTTCTTGCCGCTCGTAGGATTACCAAAGTGCCATAATATTAATTATAAGGCGCTTTTCCTTTGTGGTACCAAGCTTAACTAAACATTTATAGAGGGAATATGAGTCGGTATACACAATTATAGAGATAACGGGAAGTTTAAGTTAATCTATAATTATTTTTAGGGTAGTTCTAATTGCAATTGCTATATTAACTCCACTAACCATTCTATATATCTCTAACGCTAGAACGCTTCGAGTAATACACTTACTCTTAGTTAAGCTCTAGTGGATAAGATTACTATAGATTGTAAAGTCATTCTCTCTAGTAGATTCATTTGCGATAATAATCTTATATCCTAGCTAGGAGCTAAAATCTTTATTATTTACGAACGATCTATTAACAAATACAAAGAGCTTAATAGTAGGAAGATTAATAGGCATATAGAGTAGTCCCCGATTAAGATGGTTTATTTACCAGGAAAGACGCTTATTTAGGACAAGAATATCATCTTTAGTTAGTTCCTGGTGTTAAGCAATAATAGAGAGATTAAATAAAGCCTTAGGTTAATAGATAGAAGCAATATAAGCTCTACAAACGCGTTACTCCACGTATCCTTACTTTAGAGAATTAATATTAATAACGTTGATCTTTTTACCTTAACCCTTCTGGCGCAAAGCAATAGAATCCTTATTTAGGGAGAGGATGCATCTATTAAAGAGTAATAGTGTTTTTAAGTTAAGCTTTTCCTTTGGCTTTGCTATAAGATTTGCCTTTACTAACTTATCTTCTTTAAGAGCTAAGAATTGGTCGTCTTCTAAGATAATTGTATTATTAGTTTATATGCTGACAATTCCGAATAGAGTTCCTATAGTTATTATAAGGAAGCAGGGATCGAATATAGAAGTAGTTATTAAAAGCTTCTCTTTATAGTGCTTGCTGTAAGTAGCCCACTAATGGGTTCCTACCTCTGCAATTCTATATAATAGCTTAAGCACAACCATAATTGTATCTTTGGGATATTGGTAGCGAATTTGCTCTGGAAGGTATGCCAATATTAAGCGCTAAAGGTGTATCTCTAATTAGGTATAGGCCTAAGTAATATCTTATAAATAGACTGCTATTCTATTCTTTATTAAAAAGGGAGCTAGCGTAATAATAACTCGCTAACTAGCTTGTTAAATTATAGGAGATTGCGTAAGAATTATCTCCTTACTATTGTTGTTGTAACCTTAGATAACAAGCCTTAATTTCTTAAATAGGGTATTAGTAGCTTTACCCTTAATCTCATTAACTATTCTTAACTTAAAAATACAAACTCCATTAAACTTAGTAGGGTTATACTTCTTAAATTTAAAAACTCCTCTTATAATAAGACCATTAATTTCCTGCTTATTAGAAGCTTGGAAAGGAACTCCAGGGGTTATAATATAACCTTCCTTTTAGAGTTATTTTGCAAGCTCAAAGTCAGCCTTCTCCTTAGCTATTATAAAGGCCATTAATAACTTAACTCTATTCTTAATGGCGGTAATAAATTGCTCTTTAAAATTAATAAGGTGTTAGCAATTTTATAATCCCTTTGGGCGACCTCTACCGCGTCATAGTTGCGGCACATCTACTATAATTATATTAGAATTGTAGTCGCCTTCTAGAGCACGTTTATTATAGTTCTCCTTTAGGGCATCTTTTAGGGCATTTTATAAAGGCTCGGAACTGTTATCTTTGTAGTAAGGCTTAATAATAGTTAAACGGAATTAAGTGGGTCCGTAAAGCATCTAAATAGTACAAGTTTAACTATTAATTATAATAAGTTAATATAGGCCTAACCATCCTCCCTTTTTACGCCATACGCGTACCTTAGACTGGAGTGGCAGATCAAGTATAGTTAAGGTATTTAGGCTATTTCTTATTCCTAGTGCGTCATTAACCTGGCGTGTAGCATAGAGATATCGGACCTCCTTTATTGCCTTGCGGATAGCCTTAGCTCGTTACATAATAGAGGGAGATAGTGGAGAATTATTAGCTATTTAAGGGTAGGCACTAAAGACTAGCAATATAGGTACAAGCCTATCTAGGCTAGCGGAATCGTTAATAGCCTTAATAGCTATTTATAAGATAAGCTCTTTACTAGCGCTCTCTAGTTCTAAAGAAATAATCTTATATGCGCGGCGTAATAGCGTATAATATTGCTCTACTTTTCTAATACTATTATATACCTTAATAGGGACTTCCTTAACCTTAATTGCTATTGCCTTTGCCTATTACCAAAACTCTGTAGATAAAAAGTTCTTTTCTGCGTTATAAATAATTCAATTAGGGGGTCCTAGGTAGACATTAATCTAGCATAATTAAAGAGTATTCTATACGTTCCTAGCTAACATATCCTTTAAGAAACGTACGGCTTAGAAGGAGGTTAAGAAGTTAATAACTTAGAGTACTAGCTTGCCGCTAAGATATATAACATTAATAGTAATACAGAAGTTAAAGTTATAGTTATCTTTAAGGGTAAACTTAAATCGGCCAGGGGACTTCTAGTTTATTTAGCAGTAATAGTAGTACTTTATAAGATATTTAATCGCCTTAACCTTGACTTTATAACCTACTTGCTAAAGAACCCTAAGTAATTAGTAAACGGATAGGTGGCTAAAATAACGGTGTAGTTAACGTAGCTCTAACTTAGTTAAGTAGCTCTAAGCAATGCTCTTTTCTAGTTAATAAAGGAGCAACTAGGGGTAACCCTATTTGCGTATAATAGGCACCTAATTATCTCCCTAAATAAGTATATTCTTGAGGTTATTAAGCTTAACGCCTAATTTGTCCATATCTCTAATGCAAAATAGAAATAGGGTATTTGTGGGAATAATATAGAAGATAATATACTCTAAGGGGGTTTTAGCCCTAATTGTGCCGAGAGAGATTGCAGTACCCTTACCGAAACGAATTGTATATTAGCCTACCGTTAATTGGTTAATCTAAACAGAGCTATTAAGCTATTAAAGAGCTTAAACTTAAGGTTCTCCTGCTATAGATACTCCTGCGGCTTTAGTATCTGGTATAATACCATAAAAGACGTTCGCCGAGTATCTATTATTAAAGGAGAATATAGAACTCTTCTTTAGCTTATTAAAGATATCTAACTTCATGATAGCATGGAGCGTGGATTGGTTATTAAGAACAGTAATAGTTTATATACTATCTACCTTACCATACTCAGTAAAGTATTGGTTGGGAGAGTAGTCCTTAATTTCTATATCTATAAGAAGCTATTTGGCCTTATTAACCTTACCCTTAAGATCCTTTACGCCTTTATATTAAACCAGGAAGCTTTAGAAGTAGGCCATAATAACCTTATAATTTCCAACGTTTCTTACACTCTGGCGAAACTTGTTATATACCTCCTTTTGCTTATTAAGAGAATGCCTAGTTAACCAGTAATTTGGTTTCTTATAAATATAGTACTTCTTCTAGCAATTACTTTAAAATAAACCTTTATAAAAACCTCCACCTTTGCCTTATAGTTGTTAATTGTACCCTTTGCTATATTACCTACCACGGCCACTATATGTTTGATCAGTCCAGTTGTGATTATATTAGTCGGCCGGGTTAATTAAAGTAGGTTAGAGTTAGGCGTTAAATTGCTATACTTCTTAAGAGCGTAGAGTAGTGCTAATAGAAGATCTTAATTAAGCACACACTCCTTTATAAGTATTTGCAGGATTAAAGAGAGTAAGGTTGTATTCTTTAATACCTTAGTATATGCTAATAACTTAATCGCGTAGGCTAAAGTCTTCTTAATATAATTTGGATAAACCACGCTAAATCGTTTAAAGTTAATTAAAGAGCTTTTAAAGATAATTAAGCTAAGAAATACCTGGGTTTATAGCAATAATCCTTAGGAAGGTAGTCTCTCTCTACTCTAATATATACTGTTGCTTATTCTCTTCTGTTTTAAAGTGGTACCTTAACTTATATATTATGCGGTTAAAATCGTATCCTTTTCCTGCCAAACGATTATAATAAAAGGTACTAGCTTAGCCTTTAAGCATAACAGAATAGGCGTTATGGTATTAATTAGACTCTATTCCTACCTTCTAGCAATAGTTATAGAAGATACGCAGTTTTAAATTAAGAATATTATATAATTCCCCATTAAATTTATTCTCCTAATCTAAATAGAGCTTCGTAAGTTCTATAAGCAATTTTAAAATGCCTCTGATTTGAGATTGAGATAGAGGAGGGAGTTACATTATAGGCTGTAGTAGGGATATAGGTCTAGTTGGTGGAGTCCAAAGGCTATCAGCTTGCGAAGCAGGGGGATTATATACTTACTAAAGGGCAGTAGTTAAGGTTGCGGGTTAAATTAGTAGATATAGGGGAGTTAAAGATAGGGGTAGAAGCGTTTCTACTAGTATATTACTTAGATTCTATTGTGAGTTAAGCTTCCTTATAGTGCGTAGTTGGTGCTTAATTTCTTGTAGAGTCTATTTATGCTCTTCTTTTGCGTTAATAACCTGCTCCTAAATATTGTCTCTAATAGTACCCCCGTCCATAGGTACAAACACTCTATACTCCCGTAAGAAGTTACGGAAGTCTTATATAATATCCTTCTTTGTAAGAGTCTATGTTCCCTTTGTCTATCTAACAAAGTCCTCCTTTATGCAGTACCATAGCATGGTGTTATTGTATTCGCTGTCTTTGTAGTATACTATACAGTATAATAAGAATCCGTTTAAGTCTTGTTTATTGGCATCTTTAAGGTTAGCTATATTAGTATTTTATATCTCTAGGTTAATGTCTTTCTTATACTTCTTTGGGTAGGTTAACGCCATAATAACTACTATTTTGTTAATTGAAAATAAGGAAAATAAAGGTTGTTTAATATATAGTTTAGTATTAATCGTAATCCTACAATCTGTAAAGGTATACAGAGGGTGTTAAGGTGGTTATTTGCGTTTCGGACATTAACTTGGGACTATAGGTTTAGTAACACTTCTGACCTAAAGTACTCAACTAAATCTTCGTAAACGTGGTTATTCTATATAATAGACACAACTTGGTATCTCCTAGTACTTAGTAACACTTCTATTACTAGTTTTCCGCAAGTCTAAGGTAGCACAGTATCGCCGGGATCCATTCCATATGAGCGCATATAGCACCCCTGCACAAGACTGTCTCTTCTGTTCGAAAACCTAGCTGGTTTGTGGTTGACTGTATATTTAACCACTGATTAGTATTGGTCACATAGGGTAACTTACTAATAACGACTACTCAAGTAGGTTATAGTAATGTTGGTTAAAAGCTTATTGATTCTTGTGATAAGGAAGGGTAAAAAGCTTAAGGCTCCTCGCCACGCTAGTGCCGCGGCGACACGTGATATATTCCCGACATAAATAATATTATAATTTTAGGCAGTATGCATCTTAGCTTATATAAGCTTTAGGTAGTAGTTCTATAAAAAGTGGTAATATTTATTAGGCTCTTATACTACTATTTTTATAAACGTCTCAACGTCTTACATTTTAATTTTAATAGGTAGTAGCCCTTCTGCTTGCTTATTTATAGTTATATAGTTAATAAAGGATAAGATATTATTAGTATCCACCTTATTAAGGTTATTATAATCTTTTAAGCCACTAGGTCTCCCCTTAAGGATTAAGGCTAAGGCTAATAAATTAAATTCTCCTAGGATTAATTGGCGTTATATATAATAAAGCCTTATAGGAAATACCACGGTAGACTCGCTAATAGGCTAGGTGCGTAGGTAAACAGGAAGTTAATAACATAATAAGTACAAATAATAACTAGTAGAGTAGTTGCCCAATAGATTAACTTTAATTATATTCTAAGATTTACTATAAAGAAAGGAACTATCTAGGTAGGGACTATAGGTCCTTAAATATACAACTATATACTTAAGAAAGTCCTTGCTCTATATACTCTATCTACTTTGTTTGCTCTATTATAGATCTTATAGATTATATAGATTACGCAGATTACATTATATAACCTTAGTTACTATTCCTTATTATATAGTTCTACCAGATCTATCCTAGACTATGCCCTTATTAACTAACTAGCTTCCTCTAACTCTTCTCTAAGTAGTTATAACATTATACTTAAAGCGTCCGTAACACTATCTCCCTTCTCTTTATCTTTATCTTTAAAGATTCCTAATATCTCTAAGTTATCTACTAAAGGTATAATGTCTATCTAATTAATTTAGTTAATATTATTACTTATTATACCTAAGGCTCCTTCTTCTTCTTCTACTACTTATTAGTCTTATACCGTGGCTACAATACTATCTCTTAATAAAGTAATACCGTCTCCGTGTTCTCGTTATATAAAAAAGGGATTAGTTTATATTACGTTAGCGAGCCCTTTATCTCGGCAACCCTCTTTTTACTTAGAGTGCACTAAAGCAAATATACGGTTGTCCCGCGATGTTCGCTTAGTTTTTAATGCTAAGTATGCGCGTCCTATTACTTATAATAGCCTTTAAGTACCCTTATTAATTACTACTAGGGTCCTAGGTTTAATCTACTGCTATAAGGCTTAATAATAAACTCTTAGTAGCGCTAGCTAAACTTTATTGTTTCCATAACGCTAAGTAAGAGGCTGCTGCTGCTTAATAATAGGCTTTTAACTCTTATCTAGCTACGTCTACTTAGTTAATCTGTCTTAAGAAGGTGCGTAAGAAGGTAGATTTTAAGGAGTAGAAACTTATAGAATAAGGCCTTTAGGAACTTGGCAATAAAAAAACGGATTCTCTTCTAATAGAGAGGGAAACAACTCCAAATACATTAGTAGGTGCTCCTCTTAGGTCCCCCTTAGGTAACTTATTTTTTAGTAATCCTTCTTTATTAATACTGCCTAACCCTTTCTCTTTTAATACTCCTATACCTTTCCTATAGCGTTCTTTAAGTTATTTAGTAGCTTCTAGGTAGTCTTACTATAGCCTATCCACTTAACCTTATACTATATCTTATTGTTAATATCCTTGTAACTAACAATCTTTAAAACTTCCCACTTATCTTTTTCCTAGCCTCTATACGTATCTGCCTTATAAACTAGTGGCTTAACATTCCTGTATACTAGCTCTAGCATTATAATATACTATATAGAGTAAATCTTTATTTTCTCTAGTAAGTTAAGTCTATACGTAACTTCTAAGATCTTTACTTTAACTATAAATAGTCCTAACTTAATATAATCTAACTTCTTACTTAGTTGTTAACTTTTAAAAAAATTATATAGTAGCCATACTTTATCCCCCTCCTTAAGATCTGGTCCCTTAAATCTCTTAGCATTATAGTACCTTTTTATTCTTGTCTATACTAGTTTAGCTATTTCCTTAAAGTAATTATAGAGACTTATTAGCGTCTCTATTCTTTATTTAGCTATCTACTTATTTTCTTTACTTATTATAGTAACAATAACGTTCTTAGCTTATACCTATAGTTTGCCTTAAAAGGTAACATACTTATCCCTTCCTATAGTGTTATATTATATGCAAACTATATAACTAGTAATAATAATACCCAATTATTCTATGCATAATTTATATAATGCCTTAGATATTATTCTAATATTTAGTTTAGTCTCTCTATCTAACTATCTGTGTATAATTACAGCACCTATCATACTAACCGCGTGCCTACGCGCTCGGTACGCCAGGTACGCGTTTACGCGTTCGGTGCACCAACCACTCGCTTACGCGTCTGGTGCACTTATGAAGCACTAACTAATCAGGGGGAGGACGCATTAGTATATAGACCACGTAGTCTACTTCATACAATCAACAGTCACCATCCAAACAAGCATACAATACTACATGTATTTCGTGCCCGTGGATATAACTCACTCGTGCTATTAAGTTAGTATAAACACTAATCAGTAAGCGCGCACAGATTAGCAATCACTTAACACCTCCTACTAAGCGATATATATGACAGCGACCACCTGTTCAGACTCCTAGTACGACCTACTAGAAGGTCAGAAGTTGGGGATTACGGACCTATCACCAACTCTATATACTTATTTAAGTCTTAGTACGGTTTACCAGAAGTTTATAGACGCGAATACAGACCTATACAGAAACCCCTACCCTCAACCTACCTTTGAACCTCAAACCCCTGCTCCTACTACACCCTCCTTTAATACCTCTAACGTCTTTTTAGACCCCTTACGGAACCCCCTATCCTTAACCTCCTCTAAACCTTAAACCCCCATTCTTACTACACCTCTTTCGGACCCCTTACGGAGACCCCCTACCCTTCTACAAACTATTATGGACCTGTCAAGACCCCTTATGGAGACCTCTTACCCTCCTACAAACCCTTACGGCCCGTAAACCGATTTTACGGACCCTTACAAGAACTCTTCCGCCCGCTACGCACTACACTATACAGTATAGCAGATATTAGCAAGCAAGTTAGCAAAGGTCAAAAGAAGTAGAGATAAGGAGTTAACGTTACGTCTATAAACAACATTAACGACTATATTAGTTTCAAAATCCTTAAATACAGATACTTTAAGCTTATAAACAACGACCTATGGGAGCAATACTAGGAAGACTTTACAAACTTTATAGAAGCTATTTTTAAAGCCTGCAACCCCACTACTATCCGCAAACTACGAACCCATTTACGTAACCAAGGTGTATAGGTTAAAAGGAATAAACAAGTTACTATTACACAGTCCTTATACAACACAATACACAAAAAGGACCAAATGGAATGGACCAAGGAGGAAATCCTAGACCAGTTTTAAGAAACTAAGGAACTCTTTACTTCTTCCAAACTTAATATAATCACTGGCCTTATACCTAACCCTCTTAACTAAATTCGTCCTATAAACCTAAGCAGTTTTAGAATTAATCTTACGGGCCAAAGCATACCTAGTACTTAAGTTACGGACCGCAATACCCCCGTAACCCAAATTACGGAATGTAACACCCCTGTAAACCAAAACACGGACTAAACCCCTTCCGTTATTTAAGTCACAGATCCACAAACCATCCAAGCAAAGACCTACGGCAAGGAACTGGCCAACCTAGCCAAGCTCTACACCAACAAATCCAAGTACAGTGGTAAAAACGACAACTTTGACTTCAAACTAACCATCTTTACGGACCTCTATTAGAAGGCCAACATTCCTAAATAGGAGTTTAGCCAAGCCTACTCTACCATACTACGCGGCCTAGCACTTGACCACTACTATACCAACCTTAAGAGTAACCCCCTTGGTGTTCCTTTTAATAAGCTATGCGAAGCTACACGTAACTACTTTAAAGGACTAAAATATAAGCGTAATATCCTTACCTAATGGAATACGACCAAGCTACGGACCGTAATAGATAAGAACACTAAAAAATCAACCATAGAGTGCCTACAAATCCTTATTAAAGACCTTCGCCACCTATAGCACGGTCTTGATATTAAGCTTCGAACGGATAACTTCCTATATAATAAACTTATTACGGCCTGCTAGAAAGTAGAGCCCTATAAGTACGCCTACTATAAGCCTACAGATACCTTAGCTGGCCTTATTAATAACCTACACTCCTCTATTGTAATATACGAAGTCTTAAACCCACTAGGCAGCACGTAAGCCTTTATTACGGATATTTAATATCCATAAATAGACTTAGACGTCTACTTTACAGACCGCCGCTACCGCTAGCAGCACCCGTACCAACCAAGTCCTACCCGTAACCCCTATAGCAACCCCCATACGAAAATATACCCCCGCAGACAAACCAGCCAGAAGTGCTTCGTGTGCGGCAAAGAAGGATGTTGGTCTATAAGGCATACCCAGGAAGAACATAATAAGTCCAGGAAGAGACTTGATAGCCATATCAGCCAGTTTATTTTAGAATATAAAGGAGAGGAAGCAGAAGAGCCCCCTAATAAGTTAATAGAAGCCCTTATAATTAACTTTAACTTAGACGCTTAGGAATAAGAGACCTTAGAGACATTCCTAACCACTTTTAGACCTTTTATAGACAGCTAAGCCTTTAATATCACAACCGTATTAGCCAACCGTTCCTTTATATACTTAGTTGCGCCCGAAAACCATTCCGTAAGCACCCCTGTTATAGACGTTATAGATCACAAGCAGGACCCATTTGTATATATTACCACAGAACACTCAGTGTAAGAGATGGATGGATTAGATCTAGATCCAAATCCAAATCCATTAAATCCATCGGATCTGGATTGAGATCCAAACTTTATCCATTCTTAATAGGTTGCCTGGGGCCTAGGCTTTAATTTTGCCGTATATTAAGCTAATTCTGGCGATTTTCGCCACTTACGTTACATAACGGCCTAGTGTGGTTTTCATTATAATCTTCAAGTTATATAACTACAGCTATTTGCTAAGCTCTACCGCAGCTGTCCACCAAGTTCCACTGCAACTGTCCACTGAGTTCCACTATCTACTGAGTTCCACCACAACTATCTACCAAGTTCCACCGCAACTGTCTACCAAGTTCCACCGCAACTGTCCACCAAGTTCTACCGCAACTGTCTACTAAGTTCCACCACAACTGTCCACTAAGTTCTACCGCAACTGTCCACCAAGTTCCACCGCAACTGTCTACTAAGTTCTACTACAACTATCCACCAAGTATCCACTAAGTTCCACTATAACTATCCACCAAGTTCTACTGCAATCTGCGGACCCTAGCTTCTACCAACCAATTAGGATTTTCCATGCCCGGTATAGAAAATCGCTATTAGCTTGCTTACCACTAGTGCCTTAGCGGCACTTATAAGGATTACTTAAATTAATAACCTCCGCCTCTTAGACCTAATTAACTCTAGAGAAGTTAACTTTATAGGCTTAAGTAGAGTTATATTAAGTCTTAAATTAATAATTTTATTCTTGTCCCAGGAGTAGAGATATAAAGTTGCCTGGATTATACTCTGCTTAAGGTGGTTGCAGCGTTTTATAACCATCTGGCTAAGATGGCTAAAGATACGTTCTAGCTTATCACTTATAGCTAGAATTAATAGGAGATCAATAGCCATTTAAGCAAGGTACGGGTACTATTCGCGGCCGATAGTTCTCCACCACTTAATTGGGGTCTCGCAATCTTTAACTTAATTCTATATATAATAGCAATTATATTCATCCTGTACGGTAGCAGAATAATATTAATAGCCACTCTTCTAAAGACCTTTCATCCTATAGGCCTCTATAATATTAAGCTCATGCCTAGGCTTTTTCTTTTCTAGGGATAGAGCTTCTAAGATAGGCTATTGCTTATAGTCTGTAAGCCATAAACGTTTAACTGATTTACGGGTAGATATAATCCAAGTCTTCTTATGCTCCTACTGAGCTTCTATGTACTGCCAATTGTATCTAGGATAGAGGACGACTGCGGTAATATAGGCTACTAACTTATCGATCTTCGCATAGTACTGTTAAGCCTTATTAAATGCGAACTTGATTTATATAGCAAAATGCCATTTTTCTTTAATTAACAAGGGCGGTGCGGATTTAAAGCGTTTATATACGGAGGTAAGTTCTTTAGTAATACATTCAATATCCTACTAAACATTAACTAGCCCGCATAACTTGCCATTACCTAGTTAGCCTTATAGGTCCATAGTTGCAACCCAGTATAGTTTAAGTAAATTTTTATACTGTATTAGAACCTCCCAATTATCTATAGTAAGTGCATCTTTAAAGATTATATTCCAAGCGTTGTCCTGGTCTTCTAGCTAAGTAAATTCTAACCTCTCTTTTAGTTGTTTTACGCGTTACTGCTCTAACTATATAAAGTCTTTAAATAGCGCGCGAAGCTAATTTAGTGTACAGAATTCCTTATAAGTACTATTCTAGCGGGTAACATTAGATCGGGAGAGGTCTTAGGTTGTTATTATGTCCCATTAATCCTCTAGGAGAATGCTCTAGAGATACATCTTCTGGCCTAATAATTTATTAGCACTATTAACTAATTTATACTTTTAGAACTACTTACTTTTATGCCACTAATGTCTTCTCTAAGGGCTCGTATACACCTATATAATTAAGTTATAAGCTTTGCCAACTAGTCCTCACTTCCTCCACGTCTATAACTACGCTTTTATATCCTTAGGTACTACATCCTCCGCTTTAAATAAATCTGGGTTATAGCCGTACAAGAGGTGGCGGGTAATGATATTAATAATATAACCTAAACAACGTAGCCGGCGCTTAATTAGATTAAAGTTAAACTCCTTTACAATGGCCGTCATCGCCGTATTATTATTAGTCGCGTTATCTAGCATAAAATACCCAATCTGCTTATTCTTAATACCAAAGTCTTTGATTACAGCAATTACGCCTTCTATAATATTAACGCCAGTATATAAGCCAGTCTGCTCTGGAATAGTAAGAAGAGTTACTTAAAACTTAAAATCTTTGTTAAGAAAGTAGGCAATAACACTATTAAGTAAAAGAAGGTTGCCTAATATCCATAGGTTAAAAGATAGATGGATCTTACTAACTGCATATTATAGCTCTCTCTTTACTGCCGCCTTATAGTAAGTATAGCCCTTAATAATCTAAGATCTAACTAACTATCCACTAGGCATACATTCTGCTGCTTAAGGCGACAGATATTTAATAAACTCGCAAAAAACCGGCCTATTAACTTGCCTAAAAGACACATTGTTATAGATGATCTATTAAAGAAGAAGTTGCCTAAATATCTTCTTATTAAACGCATGCGCCAACTTATTAAGAACCTGCTGCTCCCGGGGATTATTTGCATTAAGACCTTTAAGTACAGAGATTAACTTTAACGTGTATAGCACCTCCTCACCCTTCTTATTGAATATACAACCATGGACCACTTAAATATGCTTTATAATATTAGAGCTTCCTTTACAGGTATTCCAGGAGTAGGCCTCAATGCTATGCTTATAATAACACTCCTTACAGAGCTACCACCAGTCACTAGTCTTATAGCTCTCCATTAGTACGCCCAACCGCCAGATTGGGGAGGAGAGCTTGCCGTTACCTTTAGAGATTGGGATAATATAGCTAGGTAATCTATTCTAGTTAACCCAGGACCAATTAAACTAACTCTTATCTTTAGGAGGAGCCTTGCTAGCGCGCGCTTTAGCAGACTAATCAGCGCTAAACGTACTAGACGTTGGAGCTGTTGTAAGAGTTAAGATCTCAGGTATATCAGGATCAGGCATCAGTGTTGTTTGAATTATAGTAGATTAATCGGGCTTGGTTATATTAGAGACTTAATCTTCTAGCCTCACCACTATATCTAACAAGTCGGGAGACCAGGCGGTACAGCGGTGAGGCTGCCAAGTAGGGCCATCTTATGGCTAGAGGTGTGGAGGTACGTTTAAGGGAGGTGGTAGTGGTGGAGGTAGTAAAGGTGGTTTAGTAATAGCCTTCTTCTTTCTTAGCTTTAGAGGCATAGTTAATAGTAATGATAAGAATAAGAGGTAAGAGACTTTATTATTTTTACTGCTATCTCACCAGCTTACCCCTTTTACGCCATCTAATGGTCAGTGCAGTAATTAATGCATTACGGCGTTGCCTCAACAACGCCACAAATGGATAACTATTGGATCTAGATCCATATCCACGCCACTAATGGATTAGGCGTGGATCAGTGGATTAATGGATCCCGATCCAATCTCAATCCATCCATCTCTTACACTGAGAACACTATACCCCCAAGGAATTCTACGGTGTTATAATTAACACAGGCGCCTCTAAGAAGTCTACTACAGGTTACAGACAATACCTTACATATAGGACCACCGTAAATAATAATACGGACATTAACACTATGTAAACTAGGGCCGTAAACGTCCAATTCGGCATTGGCTTAACTACATTAATTAGATCAGTTATAGTTAAGACCCCAATTGGCCTAGTTAACTTCCATATAGTAAAAGCAGACACCCCTTTCTTACTTTGCCTTACGGACATAGACAGGTTATAGGTTTACTATAATAATATTATAGACACCTTAATCGGCCCTATAACTGCCCTAGAAAGCAAGCATGTTACCCTACCAATTATATAACGATTTGGACACCCGTTCCTTATATAGGGAGAGACTTTATAGACCTACATTTAGGAATCTTTTAACTATAACCCGTGCTACCTTACTAGTACGGAGATCCACCGTTTGCATTATCATTTTAGCCACCCGTCAGCCAAAAAGCTATATAGAGTCCTTAAACGCTCTAGACACGACAACGTTAATAGGAAGGCAGTTAATTACCTAACTAAATACTGCTCCTACTACTAGAAATACGGACGTTCCCCAGGCCAATTCAAGTTCACCCTTTATAAAGATCTTAACTTTAACCATTTAGTATATATAGACATTATATACATTAACGGCAGCCTAGTATTATATATAATTAACAAGGCAACCCACTATCAAGCCGCCCGTTAGTTATAAAATATATCCGCAAAGCACACTTAGAATATTTTACAGACCTACTAGATTAATACGTATGTTAGACCTCCTAAGTATATTACCTATAACGCTAGTAGGAACTTTATCAGCAAGGAATTCCAGTAGTATGCTACGGCTATAGCTATATTAATAAAAGCCATTCTAGTTAAGGCGTATTAGTCTATTGGGCTTATTAAGCAAGCTCACCTAGCCCTACAGAGAGCTTACCAGATTATTATAGATAAGTGCAAAAATATCTAAAAGGAACTAGCTCTACAGATGGCTATAAAAGCCGTTAATAATACTGCTAGCCTAGATAAACTAGTACCTACCCTCTTGGTCTACAGAGCCTACCTAAGGATAAGTAACCTAAATCCTCCTGCCCCGTCCATTACGGAATAAGCAGCTGTAATACGGAAGGCAATAGCTAAGATAGTCAAGCTACGGGCCAAACAAGCTGTTAATAACGCCCTACACCACCACAACAGACCCAATATAACCCTAGTACACAACCTCCCGCTTAACTCTGAAGTCCTTATATGGCGTAAAAGCGGCAAGTGGACCGGACCCTATCGTTTACTAGCTATAGAAAACGAGACGTGCTGTATACAACTTCCTAGCAGCCCAACCAGCTTTAGGAGCACGTCCATAAAACCCTACTTTCGGCCCAAAGACACCTATAACATCAAGCCAGACAAACTAGAAGCAACTACCAAGCCAAACAAACTGGAGGTAACCGCCGAACTAGATAAACTAGAAGCGACCGCCAAACCAAACAAGCTAGAAGCACCCTTGCCTACCCTAGAAGTCCTCCAGAAACCCATTAAACCCGCTATACCTACCATAAAGCGCGGTTAAGGACGCCCCCGAAAGCACCCCATAACTAAAAACACCATAATGGAGACTTACCTAACCTCCGCAGGAATATCCGCAAGGCAATCTCCACCTGCGGATATATTAGTTCTAGTACAGGAAACCCCCTTTACGGACTTATAATATAAAGAGATCAACGGACTACTTAAAAAGGGCGTCTTTGCAATTATAACGGAGAAAGACGTTCCGCAAGGCGTCCGTATATTCAACTTACGCTTTGTTGATGAAATTAAGCACCTAGGTACTAATAAAGCTTTTAAAAAATTAAGGCTTGTTATATAAGCCTATAATGACCAAGGGAAGGGCTTAGTCCTTACGCAATCGCCTATAATTCAACAAGTCAGCTAATAGATTATACTTGCACTTATACCCAGACTATAGTAAAGCAAACCCATAGCTCTTTACCTACGGAATATCTTGCAAGCCTATATGCAGTCTAATACCTACCTAAGTAGGGACATCTTTATACGGCTACCCCCCAAGCTTAACCTACAACCAGGAACAATCCTACGGGTCATAAAACCTCTATACGGAGTACCAGAAGCCGGAAACCATTGGTTTAAGATATACCACTAGCACCACGTTAGTAAACTTAAAATGGAATAGTCAACCTACAACCCCTACCTCCTATATAGCCTATTAAACGGCCTCGGTATTGTTGGACTCTAAATAAACAATACCCTATTCCTAGCAGACCAGACCTTTACGGACACTAAAGAAACTAAACTATAAAAGGCTAAGTTCTTAGCAAAGCTATAAGAGCAGTTAACTAAGCAGAATCCAATTAAGTTTAATAGAGGCCTAATTATACAAAAGGGCAACCTAATTAAGCTAACTTAGAAACGCCAAGCCCAAAACCTAAAGCCTATTATAGCAAAGCCTACGGACCTTACTAGTTCCTGCGGAGAGACCTATAAGACCATAAATACAAAGGACCAATACGCTACACAGCGTGCAAGAGGCGCCTATATAGCTATAGTCTGCCAACCCAAATCTGCCTACGACTTGTCCTTTACGGCCCAGGCAGTAGATCCGCAAGAAGAAAATATCAAGCAGCTTAATAAGCGCATTTAATAGCAAATTAACAACGCAACAAGAGGACTTACTTTTATACCACTAGACCTAAATTCCCTTAGTATAATAGTATTTATAGACGCCTCCTTTGCTAATAACAAAGACCTATTATTATAAATCGGCTTTGTGATTGTACTTACGGACTATAATTAGGACGCAAATATACTGCACTAGTCTTTAATTAAGTGCAAATAAGTAACCTATAGTGTACTAGCTTCTAAACTATATGCACTAGCCTATAGCTTTAATATAGCAGCCGCAATCAAATCAACGGTCCAGAAGATTCTATAACTGGAGCAGTTACCCCTAGTTCTATGCACTAATTTAAAGTCCCTCTACGACTACCTAGTTAAACTAGGTATAACATAAGAGAAGAGGCTTATAGTTAACCTTATATGCTTATGTCAGGCCTATAAACGGCGCGAGATTATGGAGGTTAAATAAATTAGCAGCGAAGACAACCCAGTAGACGCTATAACTAAGGTAAAGCCGTATTAAGCTTTTAAAACCCTAATTAATACAAATAGGCTTAACCTAGAAGTTATAAAATGGGTAGAACAGGACTAATAGAGCACCTACAGTACGTCTATGGCCCGTTAGAAGGCCGTACGGCTCATTATATGGTACAGGTGGAAAACGGTAAAAAGCTACGGTAGAACTTGGTGGACTTACGTAACCCGCCAAATTTTACAGGGTAGTTAAATTAACCAATCACGATTTTCCATCCCTGGGATGGAAAATTGCCATTGGCTCGCTTAGCACTAGCGCCTTAGCGGCCCTTATAATCTGACTTGTGGCTCGTCTACTGCCCGTTAAAAGGCCGTACGGTTCATTCTACGGACCGTAAGCAGAACTTACAGCTAGCTTAGGGCACCGTTTGGAAGGCAGCCTAGACGGCACCTTAGGGGAGATTTCCTATGTATTTTCTTTTATGTTTTATGGTTCTATTAAAGCAATTACAGAGGCTGTACACAAGTGGTTTCATTTTTCAAGTACCGCCAGTGTATAATTATAGCACCTATTGTACTAACCGCGTGCCTACGCGCTTGGTACGCCAGGTACGCGTTTACGCGTTCAGTGCACCAACCACTCGCTTACGCGTCTGGTGCACTTATAAAGCACTAACTAATTAGGGGGAGGACGCATCAGTATATAGACCACGTAGTCTGCTTCATACAATCGACAGTCACCATCCAAACAAGCATACGATACTATATGTATTTCGTGCCGGTGGATACGACTCACTCGTGCTATTAAGTTAGTACGAACTGTCTGTTTATAGATAATATGCTATTAACATTACCGCTTAAACCCCTTATTTAGCTAAGAATACTTCCTAAAATACTGCTATAAATCTTAGATTTCTGTCTAATATAATCTTTATTAGTGCTCCGTGTCTTATAAATACTTCTTTAATATAGATTCTAGCCATATCTTCCACTAAGATTTCTTCTATATACGCTACAAAGTAGCCCTATTTAGTTAACTTATCTACCATTACTAGAATTACGTTATAATCCTATCTAGTAATAGGGTCCTTTTAACTTTAGTAACTTTATAATAAAGTCCCATAATATAACCTCCCATAGTCTCTCTAGTATTTCAATAGGTTATAGCCCTCTATATGGCTTATACCTTATTAGTTTATTCCTTTAACAATCTAGATATTCCTTTATAACTTACCTTACTAGTCCTTAGATTCCTTAAATAATATATTTCTCCTAAAGTCTTAACACTAAGCCTATAGCTCTATTATATCACTAAGTTATTCCCTTATAGAATTCCCTAATAAATTCTTCTATAACTGCTTTTAGTATATATATAGCCTCTTAGTGCTTATACTGCTCTAAGTCTAAATCCTCTCTTTATGCTTTTTAGATCTTCTATAACTATACGCTTTCTAGTATCTTATAGGTCTAACTTTCCTCTCTAGTTGCTGCAATTTTAGGATAATTATACTAAATTAATCCATCTTTATCTTTACGTAACATTGCCCCTAATGGTTTTTCTTTATTTTACAACTCTACCTTTCTGCTAAGTACATCTACTCTTGCGTTTTTAGTTCCCTTAGTATGCTAAATTTTAAAGTAATACTCTATAAGCATTTCCGCCTATCTAACTTATCTATAATTAAGTTCTTTTATAGTTAGGAACCCCATTAGGTTCTTATAATCCATTTTAACTATAAATGGTTTTTCTATACCTTGCAAGAATGCTCTCCATTTCTTAAGTGCTGCAACTATACCTAATAACTCCTTATTGTAGATATTATAGTTCAGTTCTACTAGTATTATTTTTTAACTATAATACACTACTAGATGCCATCCGTCTGGATGCTTCTATAGTAGGCATACTCCTAATATAAAGTCTAATGTATCTGTTTCTACAACCATATCTAACTTTGGTTAGTAGATTTTAAGAATTAGATCCTAGGTAAATAACTCCTTAATTTCCTAAAACAGTTTCCTCTACTTACTACCCTATATCCATGGTTCCTCTTTTTTTATAAGTCTTATAAATAGCTTAATGTTTCTTAACCATTGTGCTATAAACCTCTTATAGTAATTATAAAACCCTAGGAATAATCTTAACTGCGTAACGTTCTCTAGTTCCTGCTAATTTACTATAGCTTTAACTTTTTTTAGATCTATACTAATCTTTCCTAGCTTAATAATAAATCTAATAAAATTGGTTTTCCTAGTAAAGAACTCGCATTTCTTAATTGCTATTAGCATCTTTTCTTCTTATAGTCTTTTTAAGACCCACTTAATATATTCTCTATATTCTTTCTTATTTATTAAGTAGATAATAATATTATTAAGGTATACTATAATAAACTCGTTAAGGTGTTCTCCTAATATACTATTAATTCTTTTCTAAAACGTTACCAGTGTATTTATAAGTCCGAATTGCATTACTAACGGCTTATATAGTCCTTCCTTAGACCTAAAGACTGCCTTCCATTTATCGCCTTCCTTAATCCTAATCTAATAGTACGCCCATCTTAAATCTATCTTTATAAAGATCTGCGCATTACCTATCTGGTCTTAGATTTCGCTAATTAAGGGTAAAGGATACCTATCCTTCCTAGTAATGCTATTTAACTATCTATAGTTAATATATATCCTAAGTTTTCTGTTTTTCTTTAGGATAAACAACACTAGATGTCCTACTAATAACTATAATGGTCTAATATATCCCTTTTATAGGGTTTCCTAGACAAACTCTTTAACCGCTATTAACTCGGTTTTAGTAAGCTTATAGATTAGAAAGAACTTTAAACTTATTTCTAGCCCCAACTCTATTTTATAGTCCTATACTATATACTTTAATAGCTTTTTACTTTCTAGGCTCTACAGTCTTTTACTATACTTATAGTATCTTTTTAGTATATAACTTAAGCCTTACTTAGTCTCTTTATACGTTACTCCAGCCTAGTACCATACCATCTTAGTTTATTATCACATTTTGCGCTATTATATATCCTTAATATTAACCTAACCTATAACCCAATTAATCTTTAGATTATATTCCTATAACTAAGGCATTCCTAATATTGCCTCACCCTTCCCTAATAGTAAGATATTAAAAGACATCTTAATGTTTCTTCCTTTAATGGTTAACTAAATTGGTCCTATTTTAAGATTAATAATACCTCCTCCATAGGCTATTGGATCTCCTAAAATTATTATTAATAGGTATAGATGCTGTTTCTGTCTATATAGTAGCCCTATCCTTTTAACTACTACTAGCGATATATAGTTTCTAGTTACTCTACTATCCACTAGCGCCTTAAACTTTTAATCTTGCTAACTAACTTATAAATTTAGGTATTGTTCTATAATTCCTTTAAGGGTCTAAGGCTCTACTACTAGCTCCCTCTAGTCCTATGGGCCTCCGCTTTTCCTAACTATTAACTATTAATGTTTAACTATACTTAGTCCCTTTATAGCCAATACTTATTGCGTTTCTTATCCTCTATATACCATAAACAAGTGTTCTCTAGGCACTCCTACCACTATTATCCGTCTAGGCATTCTTCTATAAGGAATCTTCCTAGTTAAAGTATTAAGTCCCCTAGTTTTTAAACTTCCACTAGGTGCTAACTATATATATACTTAGCATTTCTATACCGCTTTTCGTCTGTTGTCCAATATATTCTTATTAGATACCTATAATACTTATCCTTAGGTATCCTATGCATATTACACATATTATCTATATATACTATCCACGCTAGCGTATAGTATGCTAGGTGCTTTAGGTTAACTCTTAGCTCGTCTTTATCTTTAAGTTTAAACCTCTCCTGTATTAACCTAAATATTACTATATTATTTGCTAGTATTAATATCTGCATTACTTCTCTCTAGTCTATAGCCTGTTCTTCTAGGTTCTTTAATATTATAACTAACGCCCCTTTTATATAGCTCATCTACTTCTTAGACATTGCTTAGTCTAGTACAACTTTTTTATCTAGCCACATACAAAAATCTTCCTACTTATTATTTCCTTACTGCTAATACCACTTTTAGTATAGCTCTATAAGTGTGTATAATCTATCCGTAAGGAAGTATCTCTTTATTACTACGTTATTACAACCTTTAGTATATCTTTCTATAAATCTGGTTAGAATCCTTAGATCCTCTTCTTATTCTAGTTTATTTAACCACTTAGCTTTTGGCGTTCCTACCCTTAGCCTATTTATAACTTTCTATACAGGTGCTCTATTCCTTATATGTCTTAGTATAGCTAATCTCTGGTTTAGCTTCTATTCTTACTATAAGATAATTTATTGTCTAAACTTATCTATACTTTCTTTTAGTTTTTGCCTTCTAAAAGGATCCTTAAAGTCGTCTTACTTCTTAATTACTATATTAACTTTTTAACCTTTAGGCTAAATACTGTGTTTACCTAGAACTGCTATGGACCTTATTTATTCTTTAAAGTCTTAGCTCCTTAGGAATCTTCATCCTATACTTATTTATTTACCTTTAAATTAAGCTGCTGCCCTTTCCTATTGGTTTTTGTCCTTTATGGGTTCTTAGGTATATTTTATCTTATCTTAAGAATTTTAAGCGTCTCTTATCTCCGCTTAAGAATCTTAAGCCTTTAGCCTTTTGCCTTTACTAAGTAGTAAGCTAGCACTAGCAGTCGTCTGCTTACTTAGCCCTCTTTAAGTATTACTCCTTCCGTTTTATAAAGTAATAGATGCTGTATCTAATAGTGTTATAATACCCGTTACTAAACCATGTTCTATAGTAGTCTTAGTCTCTACTTCTATTGCATTATTAAGGTTTAAGTACTCCTAGCTAGCCTCTTTTTCTTCCTTATTGCTATTAATTAATAAGTACTCTAACTCTATTGTTATTATTACTAATCTTTATCTGCACGTTACTATGACATCTTAATCTAGCTTATAGAGTTAATCTTATTCTTTATCTAACTCTCTGGTTCCTTTAAGTCCTTTTAACTCTAGCTCCTATAGCTAATAGCTTACGCCATACTTAGCGTCCTTATAAATTTAGTATGCATTATTATAATAAAATACAAAGTGCTTAATTAAACACTCCTTAGTCCCACGCAATACTTCTATATCTATACTATTATACTCTAACAACCTGGTGCCTTTTACTGCGTGGTTACTCTAACCACCTCTATAGTCTCTAGCAAAATGACCTTGTTTTCCGCAATTTATACAAGCTCCTTTTTTAAACTATTTTTCTTACTATAGAGTCCGCCTAAATGTCTTCTGCTACTAAGATCCTTAGTTTAGCCTCTGCTCCTTAGTCCTATAATTACTTAATCCTTAACCTCTAGGTTTCTATAGTTTCTTATTCCATCTTCTAGATTCTTTAATACTGCTTAAGTCCATTAGTTCCGGCCCACCATTCTATAGTTTTTAACTCTACGTCTATTAATGCGTGCTCTACGCCTTATATAACTATAGAACTCTATCTTGCCCTTTCTTAGCTTATTCCCTTTAATAGATCCTATTATTAATCTTTATTAACTAATATATTAACTCTTATAAAGTTTCCGCATCTTCTATCAGGATAATCACGTCCTAGACTTTAGCCTTAAGTCCCTGTTTATACTGTGCCATAAGCGCCTTATTATTCCACTTAACCTATATTACGAGTGTCTGAAACTATGTTATATACTTAATTGTTAAAGAACGTTATACCAAGTTCTAAAGTTTTCTTTTAGCTATAGTTGTTGCCTCTAGGTTACCAAATATTTACATAAGTCTCTCTATAAACCCATTCTAGTTAGTAAACATAAACCGTACTTCTTAGTTAGTAGTTATCATTCTATTTATCTGGATTTTGGTAAGGTAAGATTTAAACCACTTAAGTACTCTTTTAGTTAAGAACAATCCTATATATGCTACTTGGTCCACGGGTGTTGCTAACTTTACCCCTTCTTATATAACCTTAAAGTGCATTTATATAAGGAACCCCTTAAGTCTTAACTTCTTCCCTAAAAATTGTTTAATTAAGGGTAACTTAACTTTAGCTACTCTAATTCTATTAATTCTTTCTTTAAGTATTTAATTATTATCTGTTAATTAATTAACTATTTTTTATAACTAACTTACCGTAACTAGCTGCGAATCTATATCCCTTATGCTAGTGTCCCCGCCAGTACCTAAGGTAGTTACTACCGTTAACGGCGTTATAACTAGTGCTTTTAGTGGCATATTGTTTGACTTTATTAATACTATAACTAGGTAGTAAATGTATAACAAAGCCTTATAGGAAATACCACGGTAGACTTACTAATAGGCTAGGTGTATAGGTAAACAGGAAGTCAACAATATAATAAGTACAAATAATAACTAATGGAGTGGTTGCCTAACAAATTAACTCTAATTATATTTTAAGATTTACTACAAAGAAAGGAACTATCTAGGTAGGGACTATAGGTCCTTAAATACACAACCGTACGCCTAAGAAAGTCCTTACTTCGTCTGCTCTGTCTGCTCTATTCGCTCTGTTACAGATCTTACAAATTACATAGATTACGCAGATCATATTACGTAACCTTGGTTACCATTCCTCGTTACATAGTTCTACCGGATCCATCTTGGACCGTGCCCTTATTAACCAACTAGCTTTCTCCAACTCTTCTCCAAGTAGTTGTAATATCATACTTAAAGCGTCCGTAACATTGTAGGTTAAGTATAGGTATTAGATTGTCTTTTAGGTTTAATATAGCAGCTAATAAGGAATATTGTCTTACTATTATAGGTTCCTTAGAAGTATAAAGTAAGGTAACTTATAGATACTCTGCTTTTAGAAGCGCTTATAGTATTATAGAGACGTAGAATTAGTTATAGGCTAAGCGTTAGTAGTAAAAAGGCGGAACGTAATGTTATGGGATAAGGGCAGTGGCTATAGAGCGTATATATTTAAGAAGTCTATAAGACGTTATGCAATTAATTGTAAGGGTCAAGAGCGTAAGGAGGTAATATACCTACGCGTAGCTAACGTAAGCTATATATAAGGTATACGCGAAAGCACGGGGCTCTTCTATAGAGGCCTTTATAGTAGGGTTCCGTAACAAAGCTATAAGAGTTATTTATATCTCTTTCGCTGCTAACTCTACTATTAAATAGCCGTCGTTTTACTATCTAACATAATTAGGTTCTTACTAATGTAATTATTAAACTCATCCTAGCTCTGTAGATAAGTATGCTTTAAAATATATAGCTAATAAGCCTTATGGAAGATAGAGAGATTTCCCTTTAGTTAGAGAGTAGACTTACTAGTGCTTTTAGACTTATATGGTATAGTTAAAAGTAGTGCCTTATTACGGAATGTCTTTTAGAACTTTTATAGTACAGAGCTATTTCTCTTCTTTAATTATAATATGGTTATTTTTATCTTTAAGAAAAGCCGTATAATATTATAGGTTAAGAATTTGTGCCGCTAGATAGTATAGAGAATTATTTAGCTTCTTAATGTACTTTATAAGCTTTTTCTTAGCACGTTAGAGTTAAAGTGCTATATACTTATCCTTAGCCTTAGTGGCTATTACCTAGTAGGAAAAATTAGCTAAAGAAATATTAAGAGTATTGTACGACATACTAATATATCTTGTATTAGATCTTTAAGAATATTAGTTAATTCTAAAACCCTTTTTAGTATTATATAATCTCTCTAAAAAAATAGAGTTACTTTATAAAAAGACTAAAGGAAGTTATAAATCGTATAAAGATATACCTATTTACTTATTATAAGGATATCCTGGTAATATTCTATATAAAGTTAAAGCCTAGCCTTTACTCTATCCTCTAGAGCTATACTTAATATATTATACTAACTATTATACCTTGTATAATTATTAAAAGGAATAATCTTATGTGCATATTCTTTAAACTATGTTATATGATTAGCAAATTTGCGGATATACATAATAAGGTTATAGAGCTTTTTTATAGGGCCTATAATATCTTAAATATTCTTACCTCTTTTGGCTAACAATAGGTTTAGTTCTTTACCCTTCTTTATCCTTTTATCTTTTGCTATTGCTAGCTACAGTACTAGTTATACGGACTTTTTCTCATCCTCTTATTTTTCCTAATCCTAATCCTTTTTGTTATATAACTCTATAAGCTTTTTTACCCTTCTTTAATTTAAATAAGAAGGCCTAGATAATAAGATTAATAATATGCTCCTAGCAGCGAATTCTTTAATATATTGCATTCTAAGTGATTTTATATTTAAGCCTAAGCTATTAGCCTATTGTATAATAAAAAATGTTATTTAATTTGGCATTATCGCTAATAAGAGCTCTAATCTTTACTATAATTCTATACTTAATAAGGACAGAACAAAGTGTAAGCTTTGCAGTGTAAAGAATTGCATAAATGACTTAATTCTAAATCTATGGAAATTAGGCAGAATATATATATATAAAAGGTGTAGGTAACAAAGGGGTAATTAATTAAGTCAGTGACCGAGTCAGTGACTGAGTTGGTGAGCGAGTTAATATGCAGGCGAGTTAGATTGATATTCTGGCGATATACTGGTAGTTGGTTACATATACTCCTAGATTTAACGGTGTAGTTAAAGCTGTAGAAAATAAAAATAAAGGTAGAGGCTATACCAAAATAGGATATTTGCATATAATTTAGGAGTAGTAAAGGGATAGGGTGATGTTTAAGAGTCTTTGTTAGATAATGTAGTAGCAATTTAATATCAAATATCCACCAAATTTAATTGCCTTATTTATGCCTCATACCTTTAACGGGATAGGATCTTAGTAAGGCCGTTGGCAGGCATCTTGTCTATAGGGACCCATTGGACGTCGATCTTTTTGTCTTAGACTTCCTGTCTAAGCCAGTGCTAATAGACGTTGATGTGTTGTAGCTTGGTGTTAAGCTTTAGTGTATCCTGTCTTAGGAGTTATATGGTCTATATATTGTCGCATAATAGGGTAAACTCGCGTTCTAAATTAAAGCCAATTGCCTTAAAGAAACGCTGCCACCAGATAATTTTAACAGCAGCCATAGACAGGGAGAGAAGCTCCGCTTTAGTAGTTAAGTAAGTTACTAATCTTTATAGGGTTGCCTTCTAATTAATTAGTCCTCTAAATAGCATAAAAAGGTATCCTTAAGAGCTCTATCTGGTGTCTTTATGGTCCGCAAATACTGTATTAGATACTCCGTAAAAGGTAAGATCTTCTCCTTTAGGGTTTCTAAAGTAGATATATACTCCAAATACTTCGCCAGAGTATTTAATAGCTGTAGATTTTATTCTGAGGTAGTAGGCAATAGCTTAATTAGCTGCATTAAGGTATTTTTAATTTAGATTAGTAAGGAATTTGGCCAGCTTTAAATATGTCTTAGTAATATTAGGCCTTCTAAATATAGCAAGGTACGTAAGGGAACTGACTTATTGCTAATAGGCTAGAGTTCTTTAAGGGTTTATCTGCTAGTTGGACGGAATCAGTTCTTTAGCAGGAAGTAGTGACTTAGGAAATCTTCCTGGTAGTTAAATATTAAATTAATTGGCTATCTTTTTGATATAGGAATCTTGGCAGAGCCAGAGCTTTTTACTTGTATAATTTTATTTAATTTAAATTCCTAGAAATTACTGTAGGTTTCCTAGTGCATAGATCTTATATTAGTGTAGCAGTTTGGCTTTAAATTCTTCCAGTCTTAAAAGGTCCTTTTTGGCAACTAGTATAGCAATATTGTCTACGTAAAAGAAGATAATAAGTCGTCTATTAGTATAAAGGCAGTTTATACCTAGGACAGGCTTTAATCCAAATTTGGCTAGTATATTTATAAGCTCTTTATACCAAAGTAGTGGTAAGACCTTTAATCCATATAGCGCTATAAGTAGCTTTAGGATATGTCCATTTTGATTAAAGCCTTCTAAGTAGTAATAGTAGATTAGCTTATCTAGTCTTGCATTTATAAATGCGTTTACAGCATTATACTATTAAATCTCTAAATTAAATGCGGCTGCTATAGCTATAAGGGCACGGAATATTTAAGCAGCTGGGGTTGCTGCATAGGTCTCTTCCTTAGTAATCTATAGGTCTCCGCGGACATATAGTTAAGCCTTTAGCTTTTATAGGTAGCCATTGCTATTAAACTTATATTTAAAGACCCATTTTAGTAAAAGGATCTAGTTATTGGTTGCTTCTTCCTTTAGTACAGTCTTAAATATCCCTTAGCATTTAAGGTTGTTATATTCTTTTTCTATAGCCTTTTAAAAGCTAGCAGTTAAAGGGTGCTTTCTTAGCTCTTTAAGGTTCCTTAGTTTAGGAGGGAGATTGTCCTAATATAGAGATAAGGATAAGGATCTAGCTTGGCTAATATCCTTTACTAATCCTATGGCAAAGCCAGTGTAGTAACTAAATAGGGTAGATAGATTGGCTAGTGCTGCTGTGTACGCTTGGTATTAAATTTGTTTAGAACTTTCTAGTAGGATAATATTAGTAGAAGGATTGGCCGAGACTTCGTTAGCTTGTAGAGCTGTATTAATTGCTCTATTAGATGGTTCTGGTGAGCTTGGCTAGGTAGAACCTGTTTTAATTATATCTAAGATATCGTCTTAAAGTCCTTATGGTGAGGTGTTTAATTCTAGTAAATCTAGAAATACCGTTCTGCTGGGAGTTGGTAACTATTTAGTATTCTTTATAGGAAGCTCTACTAAATCATTTGATTTAGGTATAGTTATTTGATCTGCATTTAAGGTAGGTCTATATAGGATAGATTTGTCCTCAGACTTATCCTTGTGGAGAGGTTCTAGTAAACTAATTATCTAAATGGTATCTTTTAATGCTTCCTTTAGCAGGTAGTCAATATTTTAGCCTTTAGGGTTATAGAATAAGATCTCGTTAAATATAACATCTCTGGTTTAAATGACTTTGTAAAGACTTGGAATCTAAATTTAATAGATATTGGTTAAATTATATCCAACTAGGTGTCCAATTAATGCATAAGGAGCTAGCTTGTCTCCCTTTCTAACTTATTTATTTAGTATATAGGTCTTGCAACCGTATTTATGCATATAGGTAAGTAATGGTAGCTTGCCGTAGGCGATTTTATATGGAGTTTTCTACCCTAGTTGCTTATTTGGCGTTTAATTAAGGGTATAGCTAGTAGTAAGGAAAGCTTCTAGTCCTAGAGATAGGGGTAAGGATGCTTCCAGCTATATAGATTTTAATTATTCCATAAGGGTTCTTTTAGATTATTTAGCTCCGCCATTTTATTTCTTAGTATATAGTGCTTAGTATTTAAAGGTAATGCCCTTATCTGCACACTATACTTATAGGGTGTCTTCCATTTATCTAAATGCTTATTTATTATTACTTTAGAAGAAGACAACGTCTTAGTGGAATTACGTTTTAATTAAACGGTAAGTCTTATAAATGGTAGGTAGGACAATAGCTTTATCCTTATTCTTAGAGGTAAATATAAAGTTAAATTTAGAATACGTGCAATAGAAATATATAATATATCTATCGCCATTATATCCGGGTACTCTAAGGTAGATAATATTAAATGCTAGCCGTTTAAATGGTTAAGGGACTAGAAATTTATGTTCTTGTCTTTAAGAGATCTGCTATATATGCTTTGCTAATAAGCAAGTTTTATATTTAATTTTAAGCGGTACTTATTTAGTAGTTAATTCGGTCAGCTCTACGCCAATAACGTACTTAGGAAGCTGCTTAATAGTATTAGGTCCTGCATAGCCAAGTATTTTATACCATCTTGTAGCTGGCTCTAATTAGTTTATAGGCCATATGGCTAGGCTAGTACCTCTTAGAGGTTAAGAATGTTAATTAAGTTAAATCTAGGGTACTTGTAGGCGTAGGCTTTCTATGCATTAGTGCCTAGTAGCCCCCTAGTTGTTTTGTATAGTATACTATTTCGCCAGTTACTAGACGGTAGAGTAAGTTTCGTCCTAAGTTAAAATAGATATTGTTATTAGTAGCTCTTAAGAGTGCTATAATATTTATAAATATAGTGAGTACTAGTGCTATATAGGATAGCTTTATTTTTGACTTCCTAGTAGGTATATTAACAGTAATGGTTACTGTTCCATAGGCTTAAATTTTCTTAAATTTTCCACTAGAAATTAGGTAGTAGTGGAAGCGCGGAGACACGACCGGAGACACGACCAGAGACACAAGTAGAGCCACAACCAGAGCCACGACCAGAGTCACAAGAAAAGACGCAGAAAAGTGTAGAGGTATAAGGTGCAAGGCGTAGAGGTAGAAAGGGGTGTCTAAAAAGGGAATATTAAAGCTTAACCTTAAAATAACCTTGTAGATTAACTAAGCACTATTTATCTAGACACATCTCCACCAACCTACCTTCTAATCTAGGCTGCCCCCTTTCTCCCTTTACTCCTCTCTTTACTCCTCCCTTTACTTATGGCTCTGCTTATGGCTCTGCTTATGGCTCTGCTTATAGTCCTACTCGGGCTCTACTTGTAGCTCTGCTTATAGCTCTACCCATAGCTCTGCTTGTGGCTCTACTTGTGCCCCTGCTCGTGGCTCTGCACGCACCTCTGCCCGCATCTCTGCCCGTTCCTTGCCCGTGCCTCTCTTACAAAGGGAGACGCGTAGAGAGAGACGCGTAGGAGGAGACGCGTAGGGGGAGACACGTAAAGCACAAGAAAGAGTAAAAACAGATAACGGGAAGGCTAAAATAGGCCTTAAGTAGTGTCTTGGCTTCCCCCACCGCCCGCTAAGCCGCCGCCGATTAAAAGATTCGGACAGTAAAGTTACTGCCAAGAGTTACTGTCCAGATCCTGTCCGGCTTCAATGTGCATGAAGTTGCATCAAAACTTCAGCAAGCAGGAATCACTCCAGACACAATCTTCCTTGTATGGCATACATCAAGGGCTGACTTAAGTATATTGAGGCAATTTCTAGAATCAGCGGGATATTTTAATATCTTGCCGTCTGACAAGAACTGCATACCGTTTATTCATCTTCTCCGTACAAATCTCTCCGAGGGATCATCTAGGCTGAATCGGTTCCCCTTAACGCTCGACACTCATTGATCGGCCTCAATCATCAAGCGCTCGTTGACTGTCAGCAGACACGGCTGGTCTGTATAGCGTTTGATGAACTGTGCAGACTCGTTGAAGAGCGAGGAAGGAGTGGCAGCCAGACGCGATGGAGAGGTCGGCACAGACGTCTATCTTCAATTGGATGCGAGACTCGCACACAGTTGATAACAGCAAAGGTGAGAATTTTCTTATTTAAAGATCAGAATTACTAATAAAACAACCAGATACTGGCACCAATGGGCGCATCTCGGCACAGATATCGCAATCAGCAAAGTCACGATTGTCACAGACGTCCTTAGATTTTCTGCAAGAGGCGAGCATAGTGAATAACGGTAAAGGTAAGATCGTTTCTTGTTCAAGGTGATGACTACTGACGGAATAAGCAGATATTGGCAAACTGTCGACCCGAATCAGGTCCTTACTGCCCCGACTCAGCTACCTACCCATTGACTCAGTTATTGAGTCAGTCATTGACTCGGTCACCGACTCGGTCACCGACTCCTTGTTTCCATTGCCACCCCCTACCCTCCTTCTCTTTCCTTTCCTTATGTATATATAGAGGTCTTAGAACCACATTTCAATAGACAGAGTCCTCATTCATTTCCTATGACCGGTGCACGGATATCCGGTCGACACAAACGTAAGCGCACTTCGGACGACGTCGAAGGCGCACAATCTGAGCGGGTGCTGCGATCCCGGAAGTAGAGGCGACATGTCGTAATTACAGCATTGGTTATAGGTGTCAAAACATCAGAACATTGTCTACAGCCGTCATTAACACTTTTTGTTTTAAAGCCGCCCTTAATAAGAGACTGAACTAAGCCAACTAATTTACAACTTCCATGCTATTATCCTTCTACTAAATTACTTTTGAGTTGTTAGCAAGAATAGCATGCCTAACCGTTGATCCTTTCTCTGTGCTATTTAATCTCTTGACTTAAGATATCGTCATCCTTCTCTATCCCTTCGCCTGGTAAAATGTGTCCTATGGTTATCGATAAGAGCCGACTAATAGGATCTATAGTATTAAGGCTCCGTGATCAAATCTACGAGCTTGTAGGAATCATCAATTTCAATATATAATTGCTATATACACTCAATCTTTGGAGTTGAGTCGCTTAATATGAGGAAGCCAACAGTCGTCCTTTCTATAGAATGGTATACGGCAAACAGAACAGCCGTATAGAGTTCTTGGAGCTCTGCGAGGCCTCCTCCAATCCTTACTATTGCGAGGTTTGCGAGTTGTATTTGGTGAGAGATCTGAAAGAGGCTTCCTGCGTCCTTGATGTTATATTTAAGTCTTCCTGCCGGCTTCGATACAAGCAGAGCAGTACTTCTGCTTACGCCGCGTAAACAGCTTTATAAGCTTATAATCCTCCACAGGGTACCACAAAATATCACTTATAGAGTGTCGCAATGGCTTCTCTTGAATATATACTCGCGGGCGAATTAACTGCTCAAAGAGAGCCTGCCTGAGGTCCTTCCGGAACTGCTTGTGCGTATCGCGATAAGCATTAGACAAACGGTACGAGGAGAGTAGAAAGCAATTAACGAGTATAAAATTAAGCAGGAAGTGCTATAGAGGCTTCCAAGTCTTTACATAAGGCCTCTAAGTATTATAATAAGATTGTCTTTGGTCTGTAAGATCCACGCCTAATATATAGTAATTATAGTTGTCTATAAAGGTAGGAATTAGCAACTCTTTAATAACGGCGTTTGCCGAATACCTTGTGAGTTTGTTTGGCAGAGCTGGCAGTAAGGGCAGGGCGCCTGCGAGTGGTAGTAATAGATTTCCGACCTGCGGTGAATATATAATGTTAGTTAAAATAGAATTAAGAGGCAAGCTGTGTATCTTACCGTCATTAACTGTACTTATAAAAAGAACGACTTAGGCGTCCTCCTAAGCGAACTCCATCACCTTTAAGTCCTTTAAGGTTGCTCCATAGAGTACGCCCCACGGTATTTAGGCTGTATGGTGGAGCTTAAGATAAGAGAGTCTCTCGTTAATTTGCTTGGTGGGAACCTTCCTTTTAGTGCCTCTACCGTTAATTAAGATATCGCCTTTAGCGTCACCTAATTTCTCGCGCTTAGTTTTAGTGGTTTAAACAGTACCTATGCCTCCAATTCCTAATTGGCGAAGCCTAGTAAGAAGCTTAACACTTATAAATAGATTATTAAGCCAAACTATGTGCCTTCCTGGAGGATAGAGAGGCTTATTTATATCTGCATTGCGCTAAGTAAGTTGTTGGTAACACAAGGTGATATCACGTAGTTACAGTTTGTAGCTAGTATGATGTTGTTCGATTGTTTTTCTTCTTGATGAGGAAGGGCGAGGAGCTTAGGGCTCCCCGCCACGCTAGTGCCGCGGCGACACGTGACCACACGTGATACATTCCCTACACTGGCAATTCTTCTTTTATGGATGCCATCTACATACAAATAACGCAATTAAGCGTGATAAACATTAATCCTCCTTACTTACTATTGCCATTATAATATAAGTCTTATTATTAAATATCTCTAAACCAAAGTCTATAGAATGCTATCTTGTAAAGATGCTAAGCTAAAGAAAAAAAGAAGAGGAACCGTTTAGGGGTTAGAGGTAAATATCTTATAAGGGCCGCTAAGGCGCTAGTGGTAAGTAAGCTAATAGCAATTTTCTATCCTAGGGATAGAAAATCCTAATTGGCTAGTTAAAGTTAGGGTTAGTAGAATATAGCAGAACTTAGGATTGGCAGGCCGAGATTGTTAAATATAGCCTAAGAATTATATGTGGAAAATAACCTTAAATTACTATATCTTTTACTCACTTTTAACCTAACCTTTAACTCGTATATATAGAGTATTTATATTAATAAACGTTTCTAGAGCCTTGTTTAGGTTTACCTTTATTATTATATTTACTGGGTTATCTTATCTATTAATCCATTAAATCTTATAGAGCTCTTAATACTTATAGGATTACTAAAGTACCATAATATTAATTATAAGGCGCTTTTCCTTTGTGGTGCCAAGCTTAACTAAATATTTATAGAGGGAATATAAGTTAGTGTACACAATTATAGGAATAACAGGAAGTTTAAGTCGATCTATAATTATCTTTAGGGTAGTTCCAATTGTAATTACTATGTTAACTCCGCCAACTATTCCATATATCTTTAACGCTAGAACGCTTTAAGTAACGCGCTTACTTTTAGTTAAGCTCTAATAAATAAGATTGCTATGGATTATAAAGTTATTCTCTCTAGTAAATTTGTTTGTGATAATAATCTTATATCCTAACTGGGAGCTAAAATCTTTATTATTTATAAACAATCTATTAATAAATATAAAGATATTAGCGGTAGGAAGATTAATAGGTATATAAAGTAGTCCCTAATTAAGATGGTTTATTTACTAGGAAAGACGTTTATTTAGGGCAAGAATGTCGTCCTTAGTTGGTTTCTGGTGTTGGGTGGTAATAGAGAGATTAAATAAAGCCTTGGGTTAATAGATAGAAGCAATATAAGCTTTACAAGCGCGTTGCTCTATATATCCTTGCTTTAGAGAATTAGCGTTAATAACATTAATCTTCTTACCTTAACCCTTCTGGCGTAAAGCAATGGAATCCTTATTTAGGGAGAGGATGCATCTATTAAAGAGTAATAGTATTGTTAAATTAAGCTTTTCCTTTAGCTTTGCTATAAGATTTGCCTTTACTAGCTTATCTTCTTTAAGAGCTAAGAATTGGTTGTCTCCTAAAATAATTATATTATTAGTTTATATGCCAACAATTCTAAATAGGGTTCCTATAGTTATAATAAGGAAGTATGGATTAAATATAGAAGTAGTTATTAAGAGCCTCTCTTTATAGTGCTTACTATAGGTAGCTTACTAATAAGTTTCTGCCTTAGCAATTCTATATAATAGCTTAAGCATAACCATAATTATATCTTTGGGATATTAGTGGCGAATTTGCTCTAGAAGGTATACTAGTATTAAGCGCTAAAGGTATATCTCTAATTGGGTATAGGCCTAAGTAATATCTTATAAATAAACCACTATTTTATTTTTTATTAAGGAGGGAGCTAGTATAATAATAACTTACTAACTAGCTTGTTAAATTATAGGAGATTATATAAGAATTACCTCCTTATTATTATTATTGTAGCCTTAGATAATAAGCCTTAATTTCTTAAATAGGGTATTAGTAGCTTTACCCTTAATTTTATTAACTATTCTTAACTTAAAGATGCGAACTCTATTAAATTTAGTAGGGTTATACTTCTTAAATTTAAAGACTCCTCTTATAATAAGACCGTTAATCTTCTACTTATTAAATACTTAGAAAGGAGCTTTAGAAGTTATAATATAACCTTCCTTTTAAAGCTGTTTTGCGAGCTTAAAGTTGGCCTTCTCCTTAGTTGTTATAAAAGCTATTAATAACTTAATTCCATTCTTAATAGCGGCAATAAATTACTCTTTAAAATTAATAAGATGTTAGCAATTTCGTGATCCCTTTAGGCGACCTTTACTGCATTATAGTTGCGGTATATCTACTATAATTATATTAGGATTATAGTCGTCTTCTAGAGCACGTTAATTATAGTTCTCCTTTAGGGCATCTTTTAGGGCATCCTATAAAGGCTTAAAACTATTATCTTTATAGTAAGGCTTAATAACAGTTAAACGGAATTAAGTAGGTCTATAAGGCATCTAAATAGTATAAGTTTAACTATTAATTATAATAAGTTAATATAGGCCTAATTATCCTCCCTTTTTGTACTATACGCGTACCTTAGACTAGAGTAGTAGATTAAGCATAGTTAAGGTATTTAGGCCATTTCTTATTCCTAGTACATTGTTGACCTAGCGTGTAGCGTAGAGACATCGCACCTCCTTTATTGCCTTGCGAATAGCCTTAGCTTATTATATAATAGAGGGAAATAGCGGAGAATTATTAGTTATTTAAAGGTAGGCGCTAAAGACTAGTAATATGGGTATAAGTCCATCCGGGCCAGCAGAATTATTAATAGCTTTAACAGCTATTTATAAGGTAAGTTCTTTACTAGCATCCTCTAGTTCTAAAGAGATAATCTTATATATACGGCGTAATAGTATATAATATTACTCTACTTTTTTAATACTATTATATACCTTAATAGGAACTTCCTTAACCTTAATTGCTATTGCCTTTATCTATTATTAAAACTTTATAGATAAGAAGTTCTTTTCTATATTATAGACGATTTAGTTAAGGGGTCCTAGGTAGATATTAATCTAGCATAATTAAAGGGTATCCTATGCGTTCCTAGCTAATATATCCTTTAAAAATTATACGGCTTAAAAGAAGGTTAAGGAGTTAATAACTTAGAGTACTAGCTTGCCGCTAAGATATATAACGTTAACAATAATACAAAAGTTAAAGTTATAGTTATCTTTAAGGGTAAACTTAAATCGGCTAGGGGACTTTTAGTTTATTTAGCAGTAATAGCAGTATTTTATAAGATACTTAATTGCCTTAACCTTAACTTTATGGCCTACTTACTAAAGAACCCTAAGTAATTAATAAACAGATAGGTGGCTAAAATAATAGTATAGTTGGCGTAACTCTAACTTAGTTAAGTGGCTTTAAGTAATACTCTTTTCTAGTTAATAAAGGAGTAACTAGGGGTAACCCTACTTACATATAACGGGCACCTAATTATCTCCTTAAATAAGTATATTCTTAAGGTTATTAAGCTTAATGCTTAATTTATTTATATTTTTAATATAAAATAGAAACGGGGTATTTATAGGAATAATATAAAAAGTAATATATCCTAAGGGGGGTTAAACCCTAATTATACTAAGAGAGATTATAGTACCCTTGCTAAAGCAAATTATATATTAGCCTACTATTAACTAGTTAATCTAAATAGAGCTATTAAGCTACTAAAGGGCTTAAACTTACGGTTCTCCTACTATAGATACTCCTGCAGCTCTAGTATCTGGTATAATACTATAAAAGATGTTTACTAAGTATTTATTATTAAAGGAGAACACGGAACTCTCCTTTAGCTTATTAAAGATATTTAACTTTATAATAGCATGGAGCGTAGATTGGTTATTAAGAATAGTAATAGTTTATATACTATTTACCTTACTATACTTAATAAAGTATTAGTTAGGAGAGTAGTTCTTAATTTCTATATTTATAAGGAGCTGTTTGGCCTTATTAACCTTACCCTTAAGATCTTCTACGCCTTTATATTTAATTAGGAAGCTTTAGAAGTAGGCTATAGTAACCTTACAATTTCTAATATTTCTTATACTCTGGCGAAACTTGTTATATACCTCCTTTCGCTTATTAAGGAAGTGTCTAGTTAACTAGTAATTTAGCTTCTTATAAACATAGCACTTCTTCTAGTAATTACTTTAAAATAAACCTTTATAAGTACCTCTATAATTACCTTATAGGCTAAAGGAGCTCTTACTGCACCTAGCCTAAAAAGACTAAAACCAACCAAAAAGAACCCCAAAAAACACCCAGAGAATCCCCCTAAGATGCATGCATCGCAGGGGAGGCACACATTAAATAACGGTGGTTCGCATTCGCACGCGACCGCCAGAACCACGCCTAGCAATAGCCCTCCACAATAAGAACGGGCGAATACCATACTATAAAGCGGAAATACCTCTATTAAGAAGGCATCTAATAAAATATAAAGCCTATTAGACGCGTCTAGTATCCGCAATTATAGGGGAGCAACTATTAGCTATAATAAACCAATATAGCTAGTAGAATGGCTCCGCCAGTCTAGTAAACCTTAGGCGCCCCTTTAGCAAACCCTTAACTAAATCCTCTAACGGCTAAGTAAAATTAAAAATAAACAAAACCCCTCCTTACTATTACGGACGCTTTAAGTACGATGTTACGACTACTTGGAGAAGAGTCGCAGGAAGCTAGTTGGTTAATATAGGCACGGTCCAGAATGGATCTGGTGGAACCATATAACGAGGAATGGTAACCAAGGTCACGTGGTATTAAACGCGTTAACTGCGTTAAATAAAAGGGACGTTACGTTTAACATAGATAACACGTACCTTACGTATAAGAGAGGATTTCTTAGGAGTATGGTTGTATATTTAAAGGACCTTAGTCCCTACCGTAGATAGTTCTCTCCTTGTAGTAAATCTTAGAATATAATTGGAGTTAATCTGTTAGGTAACCACTCCACTAGTTATTATTACATTATTGTTTTGTTTTTACCTATATACCTAGCCTAATAATAGAACCCACCGTAGTTCCTGCTATAAGGTTCCGTTACACATTCACTACTAAGGTTATGGTATTAAACAAGATTAAACAATATGCCACCAAGAGCAGCACCAGTCACAACAGCGTCAACGGCAGCTACAACCTTAGGGCTAGGTGATACCAGCATAAACAATAGGGATTCTCAAGTGGTTACGCAAGGTCAGTTATAAGAAATGGTTAATCACTTATAAGACAATAATAGGATACTTAAAGAACGCATTAATGGAATTAGAGTAGCAAAGATTAAGCTACCTTTAATTAAATAATTCTTAGGAGAGAAGTTAAAGCTTAAAGGATTTCTTATGTAAATGCACTTTAAGGTAGTATAGGAAGGAGCGAAGTTAGCAATATCGTTAGATTAAGTAGCCTATGCAGAATTATTCCTAACGGGGAGGGCACTTAAGTGGTTTAAGCTATATCTCATAGAAATATAGGCTAATGGCATAACAACTACTAACTAGGACGTACGGTATATATTTACTAGTTAAAATAGGTTCGTAGAGCAACTAATGTAGATATTTAGAGACCTGGAGGCTATAACCACAGCGGAATAAAAGCTTCAGAACTTAATACAACGCACTTTAGCAATTAAGTATACAACATAGTTTTAAACACTAGCCACGTAGGTTAAGTGGAACGATAGGGCGCTTATAGCACAGTATAAATAGGGACTTAAGGCTAAAGTCTAGGACACAATTATCCTAATAGAAGATGTGGATACTCTAAGAGAGTTAATAGATTAGTTAATAAAGATCAATAATAAAATCTATTAAAGGGAATAAGCTAAGAGAGGGTAAGACAGAGTTCTATAGTTATATAAGGCGTAGAGTACGCAACGACAGACATAGAGTTAAAAACTATAGAATGGCGCAGAGCTAATGGACCTAAGCGGTACTAAAGAAACCTAAAGGTGGGAAAAGAAACTATAGAAACCCAGAGGTTAAGGATTAAGTAATTAAAGGACCTAGGAGTAGAGGCCAAACTAGGGATCTTAGCAGTAGAAGATGTTTAGGCGGACTCCATAGCAAGAAAAATGGTTTAAAGATAGAGCTTGCATAAATTGTGGAAAACAAGGTCATTTCGCCAGAGACTATAGAGGTAGTTAAAGTAACTATATGGTAAAGGGAACCAGACCAGTAGACGGCACGTATGTATAGAGGGATGATGGTATACTGCAAGGAATAAAAGAGTGTTCAATTAACAGTTTTATATATTGTTATAACAACATATGCCGAATTTATAAGGACGCTAAGTACGGCGTAAGCTATTGGCTATAGAAGCCATTATTATCTAAGTTTAGAGGAACTAATAAACCAGCTTATAGATTGGACATTAAAGATAATAAATTTAATAAAGGCGAAGCATTTACCAATAATAAGGCAATAAAGGCAGCTTACTAGAAGTATGTAGACCTTAGAGAAGTTAAAACAGAAGTAGAGACTAAGACCATTATAAAACAAGGTTTAGTAACAGGTATTGCAATACTATTAGATATAATTTCCATCACTTTATAAGACGATAGGAGTAACGTTTAGAAGAAACTAAGTAAGTAGATAACTACTAGTGCTAGCTTATTACTCGATAAAGGCAAAAGGCCATAGGCTTAAGATTCTTAAGAAGAGATAAAAGAAGCTTAAGATTCTTAAAGTAAGATAAGACATACCTAAGGACCCACAACGGACGAAAACTAATGGGAAAGGGTAGTAACTTAGTTTAGTAACAAACGAATAAGTATAGGACGCAAGTTTAAGAACTACAAGTTCGGAGAATAAATAAGAATATTAGTAATCCTAGGTAAACGCGGTGTTTAGCCTAAAGATTAAACAGTTAATACTAGGATTAAAAAGTAAGATAACTACAAAGATCTAGCTACAAGACGCAGAAAATAAGAAACTATAGATAAGTTTAGGACAAGAATTATTATATAGCAAGAGCAGAAGCTAGATAAGAGGTTAGCTATACTAGGTTATATAAAAAACAAAGTACCTATATAAAGAGTTATTAATAGGCTAAGTGCAGGAACACCTAGGGCAAAATAGTTAAACAAACTAGAATAAGAAGAGGATCTAGATATTCCAACTAGGTTTAAAGAAAGACATACTAAAGGATATTATAATGCAGTGATAACAAGGTACTTTCTAACGGATAGACCATACATACTAAACTAGTTGTACAGAAAGTGGTATAGGCAACGACATAGTGACGAATAGAAAGACTTTTATATATAGCTAGACGAAAAAGTTGTCTAAGACCAACCTATTACGGAAAAACGCATAAGTTATATTAAAGGAGCATTAATTATAATATTAAAGAACCTAGAAGAGGGATCTAGGGACTAGAGAAGTAAGTAATAAATCTTAGTACCTATAGCAGAGATACCAGTGGTTAGGTCGACTAGGTATAGGTTTAAACTTAAGGATAAAGACGAACTAAGAGTTAACCTAAAACATACAGCGTATTATACACTATTGTGGATAGCTTATATAGATAACACGTGTAATATACATAGAGCACCTAAAGATAAAAACCGGAAGTACCTAGTAAGGATATATTAGGCACCAGAGGAAAAGCGGTTTAGAAATGCTAAGTATATACATAGTTGGCACCCAGTAGAAGTATAAGGTTAAGGGGACTTAATACTTTAACCAGGAAGATTCCTTATAGAAGAATACCTAGATGGATAATAGTAGTGGGAGTGCCTAGAGAATACTTGTCTATAGTATATAGAGGAAAAGAAATAAACTAAGTATTAGCCTAAGTTAGACTAAATACAGGCAGGACCTAGCAGCCAACAGTTAGGAAAAGGGGAGGTGTACAGGACTAGAGGGAACTAGTGTTAGAGCCTTAGACCCTTAAAGGAATTTAAGAATAACACCTAAATTTACAAGCTAAATGGCAAGGTCAGCAGTTTAAAGCGTTAGTAGATAGTAAAGCAACTAGGAACCACATATCACCAAAAACAGTAAAAAGAATGGGGTTACTACACAGATAGAAAAAACACCTATATCTACTTATAACAATTTTAGGAGATCAGATAGCCTATAGAGGAGGCATTATTAATCTTAAAATAGGACCTATTTAGATAACTATTAAAGGGAGACCAGTTAGAATGTCTTTTAATATCCTACCGTTAGGATAGGATGAGGCAATACTAGGAATACCTTAGTTACAGGAGTACAATCTAAAGATTAATTAGGTTATAGGTTAGGTCAATATTAAGGATATATAATAGTATAAAGTGCAATAGTAAACCAAGTTGGTATAGTACCAAGTTGGAGTAATATATAAAGAGACTAAGCAAGGCTTAAGTTATATACCAAAGAGATACCATAAGTATAGTAAAAAGTTATGGTTACTAGAAAGTGAAAAGCTATTAGAGCATGCAGCTTAGGACTATAAGATAGAATTGGAAAAGGGAATAAGTCTAAAGTTCTTTCCAATCTATAAGCTTACTAAAACAGAGTTAGTAGCGCTTAAGGAGTTTATCTAGGAGAACTTACGCAAGGGATATATTAGACTATTATAGTTATTAGCAGGATATCCAGTACTATTTATCCTAAAGAAAAACGGAAAACTTAGGATGTGTATAGACTATAGACAGTTAAACAGTATTACTAGGAAGGATAGGTATCCTTTACCCTTAATTAACAAAATCCAAGACAGAATAGGTAACGTAAAGATCTTTATAAAGATAGATCTGAGATGGGTGTACCATTAGATTAGAATCAAGGAAGGCGATAAATAAAAGGCAGCCTTTAGGTTAAAGGAAGGACTATATAAGCCATTAGTTATACAATTTAGGCTTATAAACGCACTAGTAATATTCCAGAAGCGAATTAATAGTGTGTTAGGAGAATACCTAGATGAATTTATTATAGCATACCTCGACAATATTATTATCTACTTAGAGAGTAAGGAAGAGCATAGAGAACACATTAAATAGGTCTTAAAGAGACTACAAGAAGAACAGATGCTAGTAGCAATCAAAAAATGCGAGTTCTTCACTAGGAAGACCAATTTTGTTAGATTTATTATTAAACTAGGCCAACTCAGTATAGATCTAAAGAAGATTGAGGCTATAGTGAATTAGTAAGAACCAGAGAACGTTATATAGTTAAGATCGTTCCTAGGGTTTTGCAATTACTGTAGAAGGTTTATAGCGTAATAGTTATAGGACATTAAGCCATTTACGCGGTTAATAAAGAAAGAAGAACCGTAGGTATAGGGAAAGGAGCAATAAGAACTGTTTAAGAGAATTAAAGAGTTATTTACCTAGGAGCCAGTTCTTAAGATCTATTAACTAGGTTTAAAGACGGTTGTAGAAACAAATGCATTAGATTTTACACTAGGGGCATACTTTATACAGAAATATTAAGATAGATGGCACCTAGTAGTATACTACAGTTAAAAGATAACACCACTAGAGTTAAACTATAACATCTATAACAAGGAGTTATTAGGTATAGTTACAGCACTTAAGAAATAGAGAGCGTTCTTATAAGGTATAGAGAAACCATTTATAGTTAAAACGGACTATAAGAACCTTACAGGATTCCTAACAATAAAGAAACTCAACCGAAGATAGGTTAAATAGGCAGAAATGCTTATAGAATACTATTTCGAAATTTAGTATACCAAGGGTACAGATAATGCATAAGCAGACGCGCTAAACAGAAAGGCTAAACTATAAAGTAATAAAAAGCTATCGGGAGCTTTGTTGCGAAAGGATTAAAACGGATTAATTAGGTATAATTATTTAAAGATTATAGCGACTAAGGAAAGTCAGATCTATAAATTACTAGAGAGTAATTAGATATAGAAGATCTAAGAAGTATAGGCAAAGGATCTAAACTTAGAGCAATATAAAAACAGAGAAGTAACGTATATACCTAAGTCTATTACAGAAGAATTTGTTAAGGAATTCTATAAGGGAATAACATAAGGATATAATAGAGCTATAGGCTTAGTGTTAAGACTTTAAGAGGAATATATTGTTTAAGGAATCTAGGGACTAGCAAGATAAGTTATAAAGAAATATCCAGATTGCTAAAGAAATAAACCAACAAGGTATAAGCCGTATGGAGGGCTATAACCTATTAAGACACCAGGAAGACCATGGGAGGTTATATTATAGGACTTTATTATTAAGTTACTAAAGTTAAGAGATCCTATTATAGGATAAGATTATAATGTGATTTTAGTAATAGTGGATAAGCTAATAAAGTGGGGATACTTTATAGCATGCACTAAAGAGATATTAGTAGAAGATGTCGCTAGAATCTATATAAAGGAAGTATTTATAAGACACAGAGCACTAGATAAAATTATATTAGATAGAGATCCAAGATTTATAGTAGTATTTTAGGAAGTGTTTCTGGCAGAATAAGGAGTTCGCGTAGTAATATCTATAGTATATTATCCGCAGACGGACGGATAAACGGAAAGACTAAACTAGACACTAGAGCAGTATCTAAGGCACTATATTAATTACGTATAGAACAATTGGGTATCGTTATTACTAGTTATATAGTTTACATACAATATAACACCATAAGAAGGAATGGGGACATTACTATTTAAGGCGAATTACGGATACGAGCTAAGAACATCATTATCACTATATTAAGCAAAAAAGACGAGTAGCACAGCTAAGCAAAGAATAGAGATGTTAATGAATCTTTATATAGACCTTAAAGAAACAGCTAAACTAGTACAAGAATAAATAAAAAGGTACTATAATGCTAAGAGATCTGAGGGACCAGATCTTAAGGAGGGAGATAAAGTATAGCTACTATATAAAAATTTTAAGAGTCGACGACCAAGTAAGAAGTTGGACTATATTAGACTAAGACCTTTTAAAGTTAAGCAAAGAATTTTATTGGTTATATATAAGTTAAACCTACTAGCTAAAATAAAAATCTACCCTATATAACACGTTGTAATGCTAGAGCTAGTATACGGAAATGTTAAGCCACTAGTCTACAAGGTAGACACGTATAGAGGATAAGAGAAAGATAAATAGCAAGTTTTAAAGATTATTAGTTATAAGGATGTAGATAACAAAACATAGTATAAAGTAAAGTAGATAGGCTATAGTGAGACTACTTAGAAACCACTAAGTAACCTAAGAAACGCTATAGAAAAGGTATAGGAGTATTAGAAGAAAGTAGGTCAGGTAATATTAACAAAGAAGGATTGCCAAAGAATAAGTCACCTAAGGGGGACCTAAGAGGAGCAATTGCTGAGCTACTTGGAGTTGTTTCCCTTGTAGGAGGAGAGCCAGTCCTTTTATTATCTAGCTTAGACAGACCTTATTAAACAAGTTTCTACTCCTTGGAACGGACCTTCTTACGGACATGTTTAAGACGTTAAAGACAAGCATAAGCTAAACGTTAAGCTTTAAGGACGCGTGCGGACTCTTCTAAGGCACATTAAACCTTAAGCAGCGTAGAGGCTAGCTTACTATTAAGCTTTATAGTGGCAGATTAAACACAAGACCCTATAATAAGTTACTTAGGGAACTCAAAGACTGTTAAGAGTTATAGGACGCGCACACTTAGCGTTAGAGATAGAGCGAACATTATAGGACAATTAAACGTTTGCTTTGGTACACTTAGAGTAAGAGGAGGGTTATTAAGACGTAGGACTTGCTAGCGCAATATAAACTAACCCCTCTTTAGCGCAACAAGAGTAAGGGATTGCCATCACCTCGCCCAGCGATAGTATGGAGGAAACTGTATAAAGGCAACGCTCAACCTAGGAAAGAGAAGAAGAAGCTTTAGGTATAATAAGTACAGATATCAACCAGACTAATTAAACGGATATTACACCTCTAGTGGACAACTTGGAGACGTTAGGAATCTTTAAGGACAAAGATAAAGAGAAGGGAGATAGTATTATAGACGCTTTAAGTACAATGTTATAACTACTTGGAGAAGAGTCGTAGGAAGCTAGTTAGTTAATATAGGCATAGTCTAGAATAGATTTAGTGGAACTATATAACAAGGAATAGTAACTAAGGTTATATAGTGTTAAACGCATTAACTGCGTTAAATAAGAGGGATATTATATTTAACACAGATAACACATACCTTACGTACAAGAGAGGATTTCTTAGGAGTATGGTTGTGTATTTAAAGGACCTCAGTCCCTACCGTAGATAGTTCTCTCCTTATAGTAAATCTTAGAATATAATTGGAGTTAATCTATTAGGCAACCACTCTACTAGTTATTATTATGTTGTTGTTTTGTTCTTACCTATATACCTAGCCCAATAATAGAACCCACCGTAGTTCCTGCTATAAGGTTCTGTTATACTTACCAGCGAACTACACCTAGGCCGCCGTAGCTGCGCTCTTATAGTATAGGGAACCTACCCCCCTTAAGACAATAACTGGGTATATAATTATAATATAACTAAACACAGAAAAAGCAGAGGGGCTTAGGGGATAATTAGAAATAGAAGTTCTTATAGAAATCCGTAAAGAGGTCTATAACGCTGTTATAGTCTAACTGTTAGCAACTCAGTCAATCGAGGCATAAGTATGGTAGGAGGGACGCGCAAGCCTATACAATTAGTAGTCTATAAACGAGGATCCAAAGCTAGAGAAAGGAAGGAGAAGAATAGCAGCGCCGCTTAACATTTTATGCGGTCCTTAAGTTACGTGACTTGTGTCTACCATAATCCACGTCTACTAAGATCCACCATTTTCCACTAGCGCCGTAACATTACCCCCCCCCTCCAAAAAAGCCTGCCCTTAGGCTTTATATGTCCGTATTATATCTATGGGGTGTTCTTATCTATATGCTTAATAGGTAGCCTATTATTTTTACTATACTAGCACTCTATCCACTTGTTTAGATATTTTAGGGGTTCTAGCTTATTAGGGTATTAGTTATAAAACTCTTTAAGCTTCTAAAGGCAACCTATAAAGTTCCAAGCGGGGTACTAGGTTAGGTCTAGATTATAACCTTTCTATTAAATACAGTATTTTAGCGTTCCTCGTACTAGTTTATAGGCTAGTATTTTATTAACTTCCCATTTATTGTTGCCATTAACTTAAATTAGCAGGGGAGGCTCATTCTTTTGTCTAGGTAGTAGGTTATTTACAGCCTTCCATAGCTTATCCAGTAAAAAGATAGGGTAGACTTTAATTAAGTCTGGGAGCTTAACCTTATACAAGTTGCCTTCTTTATTAAGGATCTTATATGGTCCTGCTATTTTATAGTCTAGCTTGCGGCTAGGCCGTTCTATCTTCTAGTTCTTTATTATAACCCAGACCCTATTATCTACAGTAAAGTCAGGCTTGCGCCTATGCTTATTTGCCTACTATTCCATTAATCTCTAGGCCTTTTTTAGATTTATACAGGCTACTATCTAGGCTTCTTTTAAGCATTTAGCGTATTGCTAGGCTTCCTCATAAGACAGTCTTTCGCGTACAGTCTATAGCCCCTCTGGTCTTTCCCAGTTAAAGCTTATATAGGGTAAGTATCCTATTTCTAGCTAAATAGGTGCAAATCCCGTAGAGTTATAGGGTAAGGTTGCCTAGGCGTAGTCTATTAGGGGTAGTAGTTCGCCCTAGTTATCCTAGAAGTAGTTAATAAAGGGCTAGAGCCTCTAGTCTAAGTATTAATTTACAATCTCTATCTAACCATCTATCTGGAGGTGGTATGCTGTGGAAAGCTTTAGCTTAATACCAAAAATCTAAGTAAACTCATTCCAGAAGGCCGATATAAACTACGGCCTATAATTAGATATAATAGTATCTGGTAGTCCGTAGATTTAGTAGATATAATAGATATATAGTTAGGCTACCTCCTTAGCATCAATATCCTTATAACAGGGGATTAAGAACGGGCGCTTACCAAAATAGTTAACTAGGATCATTACTATATTATATCTATCACGATCTGTAGGCAGCTTATAAAAGTCTATAGAGATATACTACCAGGGGCGTTCTGGTATCGGGAATGGCTTTAGTAGTCCTAAGGTCTTATCCCATGGAATTATAGACCTACGGCAGTCGTTACAGTTCCGTATATAGCGGTTGATATCCATAACCATTCCAGGCCAGTAGTATCGGTTACCAATAATTTTACGGGTCTTATTCTTTCTAGGGTAGGCCGTAGAGACCTAAATATAAGCTTTAGCAATAAGCTAGGTCCGTAAGTTCTGTCCCTTAGCTACTACTAGCCGTTCCTAGTGCTTAAGTAGTCCGTTTTCAAGGGACTATAGGCTAGCAACGTTCTTTGCCTTTTCACAGTACTCCTATAGAGAGGGGGCCGTACGGTTTGCCTATAGCAGTTTATCAATAAGGTCAAGTTCCGTAGAGTTAATGGGACATATCTCAGCGTCTAAAGGGTCCGTATTTCGTTCTGCCTATATTTAGGGGTTAAGGTGCTCTGGTCATAGTAGTATCTAGGTTCGTAATAAAATCTTTACAGCCGCCTAGTTACCTAGATCCTATTTACGCCTTATAAAAGCATCCACACGGTTTGTAGTGCCTAGTCTATATATAATTAAGAAGTTAAACTAAGATAGGATATCTGCCTAGCGTGCCTACTAGGCCGTAAGGGCCTTAGTTATTATAAAGTATTCTAGGGCCTTATAATCCGAAACTACCTTAATAGGCTTAGGGGTCCCCTCTAGCTATACACGCCAGTGCTAAAAGCTAGAGATAATGGCCAGCATTTCTTTATCATAGATGTGGTAGTTCAGCTTGGCATCTATTATAGTCTTCAAATAGTATACAATAGGGTGCCATTCTCCGTCCAGTTGCTTTTGGGAGAAAACTCCAGCTATTATGCTATCTAAGGCATTAGTTTCTAGCATTAAGGGCCATTCTAGGTTAAAGTAGGCAAGTAGGGGAGCTAATACCAGCCGTTTTTTAAGCTCATTAAAGGCCTGCATATATATAGCGTTAAAGTAGAATGGCTAGTCCTTCCTAGTAAGGCGGTTAAGAGGCCAGGCAATCCTACTGTAGTTCTTAATAAAGCGTTAATAGAAGTTACAAAAACCTAAAAATAATTGCACTCCCTTTATAGTCCGTGGGGGTGTCCACTAGTTAATTACAGCCGTTTTCTCTAGGTTGGCCTTAATTCCGTCTATACTAATAATAAAACCTAGGTACTTTATACGCTTAACACTAAATTCCAATTTCCTAATATTAGCCTAGAGACCGGCCTCGCGGAGCCGTTGTAGGACTTTATAGATATGCTCCTTGTGTTCTAACTTATTCTTAAAGTAGATCATAATATTATCCAGGTAGGCCATATAGAAGTCATTAAGGTAGTTAAAGAGTATATTATTTATATATTATTAGTACGTAGCCAGTCCGTTAGTCAGTCCAAAAGAAAGTACTTTGCATTTATATGTTCCGTAATGGGTCTAAAATATAATAAAATCTTCTAATTTAGGGTCCATTCTAATCCAGTAAAAGGCCTAACGGATATTAAGCTTAGTAAAGATCTTAGCTCTACTTATTTAGGTTAAAGTCTCATTAAGTAAGGGCAGTAGGTAGCGGTCCTTGCGGGTTATGTTATTTAGTTTATAGTAGTTAATACAGAAACAAAGTCCTCCATTTAGCTTTTTAGTAAAGAGAATAGGCAAGTTAAAAGGGGCTTAACTAGGTTTAATAAAGCCCTTATTTAGGTTATTAATAAGGTACTGCTTTATAGCCTATAATTCGGCAGTGGACTGCTAACGAAGGGGGCTATAGCTAAGTGTGTCTTCCTTATCTGGCTTAATCTCAATCTTATGGTCGTACGGTTAGTGAGGTGGGAGTATATTAGACACTGCCTTAGAGAACACATCCTTAAATTTCTAGTGTTAATAGGGTAGTTTCTGTTCTACCAGCTCCTTATCCATAAGCTCGCCTTTCTATTCGCTAAGCTTATTTTCCTTTTCTTTAATCATTCGATCAATTTTATATAAGCTAGTGGTAAAGGTAATAGTATTAGGTTAAACCAAGTTCTAGTAAAATCCTACAGCGCTAATATAGCAGATATTAACTAGTGGGAGGTCTATAGGTTTCTTTATAGACTATTATTAGGTCGTATTTTATGGTTTAGGGTTTATAATCTTTCTTAGCTCCTATTCCATCTTCCGCAAGTTATCTCTCCAGTCTATACATTCAGTATAGCGTCTAATGCTCCTTGCTATTCTTTATGGCTGCATGGGGCCTGAGTTCCCTATAGGGAGCTCCGCTAGCTTTTTACTAACTTTTTTAATCTCTGGTGCGGGTGGCATAACATAGGTAGTCTAGGGGCGGCGTAGTATACAGACCCATTGCGGATTAAGCTATATATCTTTCTTAAAGGCCTAGTCTCTACGCATAGCATTGGCCTGGTAAATGGTGTCTACCTATAGCCGCATGAGGTTTTCTATTGTAATGCTGATTTCTTTTATAAAGGAAGGGGTTAGAGGTAGGGTTTTGGGCCAAATAAGCCGTCTGCTCTATATATTAAGCTATAAGCCTAAATAGGCTAGCCATTTTCTTCCTAAAATCATATCGTGGCTTCCTAGGTCCGTAATAAGTAAGGGGACGTTATACTATCTTCGTCCGTTAACACGGAGGTGGATCTATAAGATTATTATAATAGGTGTCCCTATCCATCCGTTATACCCATAAATAGGAATTGGTTTGGGCAGTTCTTTAAGGGGTGCATTTAGAAAATTAGCCAGCTTTATAGCACACTAGGTGTCTATTAAGGCGAAGGCATTTGCTCTAGAGTTAGCTAAAGTAGAGGTTAAAACTTAATATCTATTACGGAATAAAGTATAAGGGATAGTGCAGCTTCTTCTACTAACTAGCTAACCTAGATTAATATATAACATATTAATCCCTTTTAACCCTAGAGAGGAGTCTTTCTCTAGAGTTCCTCTTTTTCCAACTCTATGTTATCCTCCTGGATTAACAGAACCTCGCCCGCTTTTATATTTATTAGGCAATCCTTTGCAATATAGCCCTTCTAGCCGCAAGAGAAGCAAGCTCCCTAATTACTAAGGGCCTGTATATAGGGGTTACTGTATATAGGCCGAGCATTCGCTGGACCCATAGCAGGACTAGCTACACGACTAGCTGCTAAACTAGCGGCGGGCTGTATGGCCGGTGCTGTAGGGGTTATAGATCTTACTAGGGCGCTGCGGCCCGTTCTAGTAGTACTTATATTTTAGTTAGCAGAGCTTCTAGTCTTATACCGCTTAGCATATACCTTAATTTAACAAAGGCCCTAGTTAATAGCTAGGCATTAGTCCGTAAGTTCCTTAAGCGTCTATACAGTAGTATAAACTAGCAGTATAGCGCGCTATAGGTCTAGGGTAAGCTTATTAAAGAGGTCTAGCATTAGATCTTCCTAGGGGATTTAAGCCTATCCGGCTAAGTATAGAAAGCGGGTCTGAAAGGCTAAGAAGGTCTCTATTGTTTTTATATTTAGGCTTTTATAATTAAGCCAGGCGTTCTATACTTTAAAGGGGTCTTTATAAATGGAAGATAGGTGGTTAATTATCTCTTCTTTAGAAAGGAAGGGGTCTGTTAAGTCCTAGGCATATCGCGGACATAGGTATATCTATACGTCACCGCCAGTGCGGCCGAAGACGTATGCCATTTTAGCTTAGGCATTAGGAAAGTGGTCTATATTAACTTTAAGCTTGTCCTGTAGTTAAAGCTTCTAGTTATTAAATATAGGGTTGGTTCCATCCGTAAGCAATAGGGGGTCTATAACCTTCGCGGATCGCGACGATGCTAATACTATACATTAGGCTAGGGCCTTAAGGACTGTAGCAAGCCTCTAGGTGTCCAATAATTTATTACTAAGCGTAGGGGTGTCTCTAGTTTTAAGCAGCTCTCAGAGCCGTTTAATTTCAGTATTAGCTGCTACAAGCTCTTCCTAGGGGGTCGAGACAGCAACTGTTTCACTATTAGAGGTATTTACGGGTCCTACAGCAGCTTTACCAGCTGCTGTATTTCTTGGCATAGTGGTAGGGGTACTAGGTAATTTCCGGTGTTTGTTTATTTTCTAGGGTTCTAGTCCGTGCGTGTCCTATTCTTTAGGTTTCGCGTTCTGTTCGTGTTCTTTTAGTTCTGGTAATGTCCTTAGGGTCCTGTTCTATTTCCTTGGGGTCCTGTTCTGTTTCCTTGTTCTATTCATGGTTTTATAGATATATTTAAGTTCCTTCTTAGGAAGAGAGAGTGGTGACGAGCTTTAGATAATATTAGCAACTCAGTTAATCAAGGCACGAGCACGGCAGGAGGGACGCGCAAGCCTATACAATTGGTAGTCTATAAACGAGGATCCAAAGCTAGAGAAAGGAAGGAGAAGAATAGCAGCGCCGCTTGACATTTTATGCGGTCCTCAAGTCACGTGACTCGCGTCTACCATAATCCACGTCTGCTAAGATCCACCGTTTTCCACCAGCGCCGTAACACTAACACCTTAGGAGCGGAGATATTAGAGTTACCCTAAAGGACTAATAGGCAAAAGAGTAAGCCGTAAGGGTAGGGGACAGGCTAGGAGAACGTATTGGTATAAAAGTGCTTTATAAAGATTACCTAGTTAAAGTCCTAGCGGTTCCTATAAGCCTTAGAGTAGAAAGGGGACGCTAGGTAGATAACACAGTAACTATATATAAGATAGTAAAACAAACGGAACGCCTTATACTAGGTCTTAAAATTACCTAAATCTAATAGCTTTAATAGGAAAATACAAACCAAGTATATAATAAAAACAATAAGAGGATATAAGGGTCGCTAGAGACTCGCTAGGGAGATACTAGCTAAACATATAGCTCCCTTATTGTTAGTATACACACGCCAGGAATATAAAAACTCCTTATCTAAAAAGGAATAATTATAAATAGCCTTATATATAACACAAGGCTCTATAACCATAGATTACGCCTAAAATAATACTATCGCTATGTATAATAGGGACACACCCAAACCACATACGCAGTATAGGTGTGCTGCGGCTACTATATAGGCCCCTATAATATAAGACACTACTTAAATTAAGACTAAATAAAATGCATAAACTGCTACTAAAGCATATATAAGGCGTAGGAGAGAGAAGACTATATTAAATACAGGAGACGGAAGGTAAGGGCTTAATAGCTACGGGAACAACTACACGCTAGGTTATATAAATAGAAATAATAGGCAATAAGCCAGGGGGATATAGGTGCCTTTCTAGCATTTCCTACCTTTAATACTAGGGGGCTAGGCTAGCTATCCTAAGCCTTAACGGGCCAGAAGCGATGCTGCGCGATATTACTAGACTAACTAGGAACTTAAGGGTCACAGGGGATATAAGGGAGAGAACGCCCTATAGGAAGACCCTTATAAATAGCTATAGTAAGCTTAAGACCAGGACAATTAAGAATTAGATTTAACGCGGTAAATATAATATTCGCAGCCGACCTATAAAGGGCATATAGCCGACTAGTAAGATTAGGGGAAGAACCGGAGTTAATAATAGATTTAGACTTAGAAGCGCTAGTAGGAACACAAAACATGGGAATAGAAAGCTCTATATAAAATAAGTAGTGACTAGGGTATAGACATAAGAGATAAAAGTTCTAAATATCCTAGAGAAAGTAAAAATAGAAGAAGCGAGGAATAAAGAAGAGACAAAGGACCCCTACCAGGGGTCCGCTACCTATCCATTATATAGTATAACTGCGGTAATATAAACTACTACCTTGTAAGGCCCCTACTAGATAGTCTAGACCTAAAGAAATACTATATCCTTGCTATATAAGAGCCGTATTATAATACCTACACACAATTAACATACTGCCCCTAAGGATTTTAGCTCCTATATAAACCAAAAGCAGCTACATATGTATGTTTTATAATTAGTAAGGCTATCAGCCTGTCCTTATAGTTATAGCAGGTAGTTAACCTAAATATTATAGTTATAATAATCTAGATATATAGGGGACCAGTATAAATTATTAATATATATAACCCAAGAGTTAAAGGGGTCCTATAAATAGAGAATATTATATTGGTAATAAGCTTACTAGAAATTAAAGGCATAGAGTCTATCCTATTAAGAGATATAAACCTCCACCACCTACGGTAGGGGAGTATCCATATTGCTGCTAAACGACAGGCAGAGTGCCTACTAAGAGCTATAGATATCTAGGGCCTTAAGCTAGCCACCCCCCTAAAAGCAATTATATAGCAATAAGGCACCGCCAAAAGTATAATTAACCTCACATTTATAGACAAAGGCCTATACTAGAGACTTAAAAGGTGCAACCCTAAAGAAGAATAGGCACTTACCCTAAACTATATCCCCATCTAGATATAGCTAGATCTGGATATTAAGGCGTAACTAAATAGTAAAAGATACGTAATAAGGAAGCTTAAGACAGATAGTTTCCTTAATATAGTTAAACAACAACTTTAAAACCTAGAAGAAATCTACCTAATACTAAACAAGTAAGGCTCATTGGCTACCTCTAAGGAAATTAACTAAAGACTAGAAAGGATCTAGGTAGTAATTAAAAATAGGCTAGAAGAGCACTACCCAGTCTTAAAACCAGGCCCCTATGCGCGATATATATAGTCCGCATAATACGCGGTTCTTATTGCCAGCCAATAATAAGCAAGAAGGAAATATATAAGTAGCTATAACCCTAAAGACAAGAGACGATATAAAGACATAAGAAACCAGTTAAAGAATACCCTAAAAAAAAAGGCAAGGAATAACTAGAGACGGTTTATAAATAAGTATACTTCTAATCTAAGCCTCCCCTATAATAAGGGCCTTTAGACTATAGCAAAATAGGTAAAGAAAAAGGTAGGGCGCCTAGTAGAAGACCTATACCTACTACCCCTATAAAGAGCAGGGGAAGTATAGGCCACTAATAATAATAATAAGAAGGCAAAGATCCTTATAGAAAGGTTCTTCCCCTAACCAGCTCTAGCAGACCTTAGTAACATTACAGGTAAAATACCAATAACTCGCCTATAGGTTAACAGCGATATAACAATAGAGGAAATAGCCAGAACTATTAGCCGCCTTTTAAATAATATAGCACCAGAACCAGATAGAATTCCAAATAAGGCCTTAAAGACCTATAGACCACTTATAGCACCCTAGCTTGTAGATATAGCTAGAGTATACTTTACTATAGGCTACTACCCGTAACTTAGAAGATCTATAATAATAGTTATCCTATAAAAAGAAGGTAAAGCAGATTACTTAACCCTAGGAAGCTACTGCCCTATTGCCTTAAAAAACACCCTTAGTAAGATCTTAGAAAGGGTAATAGCGGAGCACATAGCAGATACGGCTAAGGAACACGCCCTATTACCATAAAGTCAAATAGGGGCAAGAAAGAACCGCTTAACACTATCAGCACTTACGCTACTCGCTGCCACTATTAAATCTACATAGGCGATGCGAAGGGACTTCGTAGTATTAATACTTAGCTTAGATATTAGTAGTACCTATAACAACATACCCTATAAGCGCCTCCTATACATCCTTAGGGCAAAGGGCTTCCTAGAATAGATTATATAATTTATTTAAGGGTTTACAGGCTAGAAAGAAATATTACTAGTCTTTAGCGGATACTAGAGCCCCCCCATTACAGTTACAATAGGAATACTATAAGGATTACCCCTCTCGCCTATACTCTTCCTTTTCTTTATAAGTAACCTGCTTAACTCCTTTAAGAAAGGGGCGACTTAGGGGATAGGCTTTATTAATAATATAAACCTAATTATATACGGGCCAACAGCCGTAGAGAATTGTAGAACACTAAAGAAAGCCTATAACACCTATATAGAATGGGCAAGACAATATAGAGTCTAATTCTTACTAAAGAAATACCAGCTAATCTATTTTATAAGAAAATGTAACCAATTTACAGATCTTTAGTATTTAATTTACATCTAAGGCTTTAGGGGTTAACTAGTTTAGGGCCTAAGGGTATTAGGAGTATAGGTAGATAGCAAGCTCCAGTAGAGCGCATATACGGCGTAAGCGGCCCGTAAGGGCCAAGCATAGTACATTACATTATCTAGGATTGTTAATTCCATATAGGGACCATGCTTCTAGAGGTTACGCCTACTATACACAGCAGTTATCTGGCCAACCATAACATATAGGTCCAGTATTTAGGCTATTAGAGAAACTGAGAAAGGCCCCCCTAAATCACTCCTTAAACTACTCTAAAAGGTCTAAATAGCCTGCCTCTAGAGTATAACAGGAGGGTATAAGCAAATAGCTATAGTACTGCTTAAGAAGGAAGCCAATATTCCCCCCCTATAACTATATATTAAAGCTGCTGTAATATAAAGGGCGTAAAATAAACGCAACTCTAATATTATAAAGTATATTAAGACACGCCTAAATAAACTATGGAGGGACCTTAGGGCCCCCTATAGGAGAACAAACCAATAACCCTAAAGTAGGGAAGATATATTAGAGAAACAGGTAAAGAAAGTAGAAGAAAAATAGTGCTGCTTTAGGGCCTAGGCCCATATAGAGGAGGAAGGGAGACGCGTAAAAGGTTAGTAAAGATAATAGTAAAAGAGAGAAAGGAGCCAAAGTAGAGCATAAAAGAACGCCGGGAAACTATCTACCGCAATGCAATACTGGTTGGACTAACGCTAGAGAGGCGTATGGGAGTTAAAGGTATAGAGGCTGTCTTAGGCAAGAGGAACCTAAGCCGTAGCATAGTTAACGCTATAGGGGGTAAATACTTAAGGGCTCTAAGAAGGCCTAACAAAGGCAGAAAATACAATAGCAACACTCTTAAGAATAGGAATAATAGGACTAAAAGACTAGCTCTACTAGGTAGGTGTCCTAGTAGGTAGCCTAAGATGTAAATATAGTTAGCCAAGACAGATACCAAAACACGTAATACTATTATACCCCTTATACACCAACTGAGAAGCAATACTCTTAATAGCTAGTATAGAGAACTATAATATACTGCTCTTAATATAAAAAGGTCTTAAGGTGGTCACCCAGTAGCTTATTAACCAAAGTGTACTAGACCAGTTCTGGGTTGCAAAGGAAATAGTAATAGAAGGTAAGGGGGCGAGTATTAGGCGCCCCCTAATAACTCTATAGTAGTAGAGTTAAGTTTACAATACTAGCGCGTCTGTAGGCTTATTACGGCAGCAGTAGTTCCCAAGGAGGTTAAAAAGTAAGGTAGTAGAGTACTATAGGTAACTCGTAGGCGCCTTATAGGCGAGTCCTAAAAGGTAGGGAGATGGATCATAGGGTTTTCTTATTTTCTTAAATAGAGTTTTCTCCCTATATATAAATAAGGAGTAGTCCGCGTGGGCCTAATAGGAATCTAAATCGGACGTTAAGTGTAACGGGACTAGCCTAGTTACAGTAGGAATGTCTCGGTAAAACACTCGACAGATAGAACTTAAAGCTTTGACCAAATTCTGCCGAATTCTGCTAGCTTGATCGACTTCTGCCAAGTTCTGCCAGATCAATTGAATACTACTAAAGTCCGTCCGCGTGTGTACGTGCGCACGCATTAACCAAGACCCCTAAACTGTTTAATTGTAAGATTCTCTCGTTATTCCTTTCTCTTCTTTACGCAACGTCTTGTTCCTAGCAAGAGCTATATACCCTTAGATTTAGATAGAATTTATATTATTCCTTTAAATCTTTCCCAAAGCCTCTTC
>Ga0307507_10001083_pt1 | contig 60441 bp, 24 predicted proteins | sample 7_EM_MG_FD_207223 | JGI IMG/M metagenome (GOLD analysis project Ga0307507, IMG submission 207223) | Populus trichocarpa ectomycorrhiza microbial communities from riparian zone in the Pacific Northwest, United States - 7_EM | ecosystem: Host-associated > Plants > Roots > Unclassified | place... | reverse complement strand
CAACCAAGGTGAATCTCCAGGGCAACCAAAAAGGTCCTTGCGTGCAGGCACATGCGTTCGCTACAATTACTATGTACAGTTGGTGGCGATTTGGCGAGCCTGCGTACCGTAGCGAAAATAAATTTTTGCTAGAGGGGGGGGAGGAAGGTGGTCGTGCACAAGACTGTAGGAGAGTCGGATGCCTGGATCTCGAAGAATAGGATATTGAATGGGGTGGTGGCCACACTGCCGGCGAACAAGATTTGGCATTTTAGGATACAAAATACAAGGCTCTCTTGCCTCCTGTTGTTTTATATTACCTTTCTATTCTGGTGGCTTCTGTATGCATTTATAATACGAAGAGCTATACTTTGTTTGACCTAAACCCACGCCAGCGCTAGTAGGGAGGGCGGTAGCCCGCTCAGGTTACCCCCTTGTAGAATCCTTAACACCAACGCTATGCGCCTTAGTGCGCGCACAGTCCACTAGCTTATGGGAGGACGCGGCCGGTCCAAGGGATACAGCCTGTTGCACGACCAGCTTCCCCCCCCTAAAAAAAAAGGTATATTTCGCTTCGGTACGCAGGCTCGCCAAATCGCCGTAGCGAAGTCGTATGCTTGGCTGCAAGAACTTTGCTTCTGGCGGACTTGCGACCGGCCTTCCTCCGCGGTGTCGTGATCTTTGTCAAATATCGTGAGGTTTCCACCCGTACGATATTGCCAAATTCCATCGACCTCTCTGCAGAGACAGCGTTGTACTCGCGTTTTGGCGGCCACAACGGGAGGGGTAGGTGAGGGGGAGAGGAAGAAGCGTACGTCTTCAATTTGGTTCTCCTGGCCAACCAAGGCGATTCTCCATGGCAACCAAAAAGGTCCTTGCGTGTAGCCACAGCCGTTCGCTACAATTACTACGTACAGTTTGGTGGCAACCAGGCGAAATTGGATGCGCGTAGCGAATTTGAATCTCGCCAAAGGGGGGGTGGAAGCTGGTCGTGCAATAGACTGTATTAACCCGGCTTTTCTGATTGGTTTATTCTTATCAATAACCTAAGACCCAAATTGCGTGTTAAGGGATACCTTAAAGCTAGTTATAATTTATAACTGCTTCACTGCTAAATTTTTATAGAAGTGCTTATTAATTATAACTATGTCTTCTTGTCGGTATACATGCTTTAATCAACGGGCATAAATATCACTGTATGATATGTATGCGTTGTTAATTATTAGATGATTGATTGTTTAGAAGTAAGGGGTTGCTCTAAGGTTAGGTTAACTAGCCTTGCTTTGCGGTCTCGTAACCACGTTATATAACTAACATTCTGACACTAGAGCAACTCTAAAAAGAAGGCTAATCTATATTCCAAAGCTAAGTTTACTTCTAGACTTATTTGTAGTGTATATGCAATAGCTAGAGATCTAATTAATACGCAATAGCTTTTATACTCCTTTTATAGGTCCGTAATTGCAAAAAGAATTATTAGGGGTAGCAGGTTAATATATTGTAAGGGCCGCTAAGGCGCTAGTGGTAAGTAAGCCAATAGCGATTTTCCATCTTAGGGATGGAAAATCCTAATTAGCTGGTTGAATTTAGGGTCCATATTGTTATAATTAGTTACCTAATGCTAAGCTAAATCTAAGTTTGTTTGTTTAACCCATCCTATAACTTGTAGGTCAATTTGGTTTGTATTAATAAGCTATTAAAGAGCCGCGTAGGGCTTTCCCTTTGTTATAGCGTTAGTAGGGTTGGCCTCTCTGTTAATCCATTTTACCTCTATAATCTGTCTCCATTTATAGGCTTGCTAGAGGCACATTATATTAATTATTAGGCGCTTTTTTTAGGTGGTTTTGAGTTATACTAAATAGTTATATAAGGACTTGGAATTAGTGCAAAGTATAAGTGGGAGGTTAATTTGTAGGATCTTATTTACTATAGATTTAATTGCAACGCTAATGTTAAAGCTATAGGCCGTACCGTAGAGTTTAAAAGCTAGTACGCTCTAAGTAACTCTTTTACACTTAACTAAGCTCTAATAGATAATATTGGCCTTCTTTATAGCATTAGCTAGTATAATAATATAGCCGATCTGTGAAGAGAGGTTTTTGTTGTTAGTAAATAACGCGTCTATAAATACCAGGAGCTATAGGGTTTTAATATCTAACTTAACAAACTTAAGGCCTCTATTGGCGTTCTTAATTTGCCAGTTTAGACGCTTATTTAACTGTTTTATGTCTTCCTTGTTAGGGTTAATTACCTAGGCGGTAAAAGATAAATTGAATAAGGCTTCTAGCTAGCAAACTAAAGCGATATATATACCTCTAGCGTGTTAAGTAATGTACTAGTCCTTTAGAGTTAAGGTTCTTATAGCTCCTCTTAATCCTATACTTGTAGCAAGCTTAGTGCTAATTATACTAAGGTTTGTGCATTGTTGTTCCTAAGTAAGTATAATGCTCCTATTAGTTAGTAGCTGAATGACTCCACTGTTAAACTTAATAGGCGTATTAATGGTAAGTTGTTCCTGTTCTTTAGCTATAAACTTAGCCTTATATAGCTTGTTTTGCTCTGCGTTTATAAAGGTCTTATCTGCTAGGAATAGAGTATTGTTGCTTTGTAGGCCTATAATGCTAAAGGGTTTGTTGCTTTGTAGGAGATAGGGGTTGTATATAGACTGGTCTATATGCAACTATTAGATGTAATGTAAGTGATATGTCTTAAACTAGTGGTTACTAGCTTCTGGTACTCCATAGAGTGGTTTTATAACCTTTAAAACGGAGGCCTTGTTAATTCTAAGTTGCTTAATTAGCTTATGCGGAGGTTGTATATAGAATTCTTGATTTAGTGTGGTGGTTGATTATATATAGGCCTGTAAAATGTCTTGGAGGTAAAGTTGTGCCTATAGAAGCTTTATGGCGGTAATATAGAGAATTAGTTGTTAGCTGACTTATTAAATGGTTAGTGATTAGGTAAGAACTAGTTTCTTTTTTAAGTTGTTATAAGCTTATATAACTAGTTGGGATTTCTTAAAAGCCTTGTTAGTTCCCTTGTTCTTAATCTTATTAATAAATCGTGAATTAAAGAGTTATACGCCTTGTGGTATATCTGTAAGTCTTATAATTTTAAAAACTCCCTTCTTAAGTAGACCAGTAAGCTCCTTCTATTAGGAGGTGCTGAATTGAGTACTAAATTGACTGTTATCCTGTAGGTAGATGGTGATATCAGCCATAGCCGTAAGTAGAGGGTATTTGTGAGGGCGTCCTCTGCCTTGTTTTGGGGGTTGTTGTTAAGCTTTAGCAGGTCTCTTTAAGACAGTCTTAGGAAGGGCTAACCCAAATAGAGGTTTAGGTGGTAATTTTGGTCTAATAATTTGCTCCTATAATTTAGTTGCTTAAAGGTAGGGTTTTATAACCGTAGATTAGAAGGCTGTAGGTCCGCTAGATAGTTTAACGGTGTATGTTTTACCCTTAATAGTAAGTAAGGTAAATGGCCTGTTCTAATGGCCGCTTTGGCTAGTGTTTCCTTCTCTCCAGACTAAAATGGGCGAATTTAGTGGGAGATCATGAATTGTATTAGTATTGGGTCTGTTTCGCATATTTAGCGTATTGGTGATCTGTTGTTTAGCTTGTAGCTTCTATATCTCTGCTATAGCCTTTTTAATTGCGGCAGCGCGTTGTATAACCGTGGGGGATGGTGTATTAGATTTGACCATTTAGGGGTAGGCTTTAAAGACTAGAAGTATGGGAACTAGTCCTCTAGGGCCAGCTAAATTATTAATTGCTTTGAACGCTATTTGGAGTCCTATCTCCTTATTAATTTTAGGGATTTTAGTTATAATAATCTGATAGGCTTAGTGTAATGGACTATAGTAGCGCTCTACTATTCTAATAGAGTTATATGCTTTAACCGGTACTCCCTTTATACTGATTCCTATAATGGTGGTATATTGCTTAAATTCCTTACTAATAAAGTTTTTTCTGGTGTTATGGGTAATTAGGTCTAGTAGCCCTAGGTAGGTGTTAATCTAGTATATCTATAGAACGTCCTATATGTGTTTGGCGCTAATATCTTATAGCTATCTGCTGGCTTAGAATTGCGTTCCTTTATTAATAACGTATAGGAGGGGTAATCCACTAATATACATAATGTTAATAATGATATTGTAGTTAAAATTAATGTTGTCTTATAGGGTAAAGCGGAATCTGCCTGGTAATTTGCTAAACTTCTAACAGTGGTAGCAGAACTTGGTTAGTTGTTTAATGGCCATTCTGTCCGTTTTATGGCTAGTATAGTAGAGTAGTTTTTGCAATTTCTTAACTAAGGGATGTCTAAATTGACAATGTAGGCGCTGTAGCTCTATATCTGTTAAGTAGTAGGGGTTTGTGTTAAAGGATTTAGATAGATATAACTGTAGTAATAAGCTCTATAAGAGAAACGGGTAGCTAAACCGTTGTACTACTAGTACTTTTTTAGTGTGAGTGATGACAACGTTTCTAAGGTTGTTATAGTAGATTTAGAGTTTGTTTATATCCGCTAAGTAGAGTAAGAAGGGGGTATCTGTATAGATAACATGAAACTGTATCTTGCCTATAGGGGTGATAATATCCGTAGTTCTAATAGAGGTAGCGATTCTAATGCCGAACTATATGTTGACTTATCCTTTGGTTAAGGTATTAAGTTTTATAAATTGGTCCGCGTTCTATAGTGCCTAGAATTGTCTATAACTGGCTGTAGACTTCTTTAATATACTGGTATTAATTATAATTCCTATAAATACCGTAGAAGTATAGCGTAAAGTGGCGGTTGTTGTGTTGTAGTTAAATAGGTTGGTTTCTATAGTAGGTTCTATGGAGATTGTAGTAAGTAAGTAAGCGTAAGCCTTGTTGGCTAGTTCTATGCTTATAGAGGTTGCTTTGTCTATAGTAAGAGTCCTAAATAATATAAGGTAGTAGCTGTTAGGGTCTTCTAATTCTTCCTTGCTGTTATTGTTATTAGTGTTTTTGTTAGTGTCTGTGTTTAGTATAAGAGCTTTAAAAGTCTTATTATACTTATTGTTGTCGTCTCCTTTATAGTAGATAGTGTATTATCTAAAGCGTTCTTTAAAGTTACTGTTACGGCCCTTGTTATTGTTAAAATGTCTTTTATACTTATCTCTAGAACAGTTCTGCTCCTCCTCTATATGTTTCTATAAGCGGCAGCTCTCCTTTTAGCAAATGTAGTACTTGGCCTTTAGGGATCTAACGGTGTTTTGTCTATAGGAGTGGGTTTGGTTACAGTTATTACGGATATTATAGTAGTATATGTAATCTGTAAAGTAGGTTCCTTAAGACGGTCTTATTAAGGCCTAGGAAGGGTGTTCCTTCTCCTATATAACTACAGAAGATTGTAACTTGCTAATTAACTAGGAGAGGTCTTTAGAAGGGTTGGAAATGGTAATATAGTATGCTGGTACTTCTTAGTAAGCGGTAACTAGCTTATTTATAAGGAAGAGGTCTATATAAAACTCTGGGTGTAATCCGTAATAATGTTTTAAGAGTTTATTAAGGAGTAGTTGGAAACTTTAATAGATTTGCTTATTAGGGTTCTTGTTAATAATTCCTTAGAAGTTGGTAGCGTTCTATTTAGTAAGGTTTCTCTAATAGTACTCTGGTCCTTTAAAGAAGTAACACATATAGTTATATGCCTTAGTAAATAATCTAGTTAAAAGGCTGCTATTATAGTAGTGATCCTAAGCAAGTCCCTTTAGTATGGTTGGGAGTGTGGTTATATAGCCTTTAGGAGGTAGACCAGCTCTCTTGCAGATATTATAGAAGATAGTTAACTTAAAGTTAAAGCTATTACTTACTCTATTGTACTTCTAGTTGTCTATATAGATCTTGGTGATAGTGGCTGCCTCTTTGCTGTACATAGGCAGGTGTATAGTAGGGTTGGTATTGGCAGTATTAGGGTGAAGATACTAGGTAGGAGGAGGACTAGGTAGGGTAGAAGCGGTTACTAGAGGGAGGGTAGAGGTAGTTACTATAGGCGATAATTGCTGATTCTATGTCTATAGGAGTTAAGTAAGGAGAGTAAGTAGTTGATCTTGGGTAGAGGTAGGTGCGGCTTGCTGTTAGGTAGCGGTTGGTGCAGTTTGCTAGGGTATAGATGTAATAGCTAGTTGGGGTGTTATAGGGGTAGGTATTTGCGTTTTAGGTGTTATAGCTGTAGCTATAGGCTGGATTGCAGGCGTTAGAGGTAGTGGAGGTAGTTAATGGCTTATAGGCGTCAGCACTGTATAGAAAGGTAGTAGGCTATAGGGGGGGGTTATAGGAGCTGAAGAGGCTATAACTAATAGGGGTATAGCTTGATTTAATATTAGAGCTGTTTATGTTAAGTTAAGCCGTTCTTATAGCGCCACTGTAATTATAGGGCTAACTGCCTTAAGAGCTTTTATGATTTTCTTATTTGTCTATTTATAAGGTTCTTCTTTTTAGAGGAGGTTAAATAGTGCTTCTGAGATTAAATATCTGCTATTATGCTTTCCTATATACACTCCTCTCTTAAGTAGATAAGTGCGTAACTTTGCTCTTATGTTAATTTATATACGTCTAAAATCTTTAGTAGTAAAGCCTTTAAATTCCTCCTTGAATACTGTCTATAATATATAGTCTGTGAAGTTCTCCTATGTGTATATATAAACCTTTGTTGCTATATAGTCTCCTAGCTTATCTTTAGAAGCTATAGCAGCAGTGATTCTATTACTATGCTTTAATATCTTCTTATACCACTCTATTATAGTTATAGGTTGAGTATCTATAAGGTTTAAGTGGAGGTTTAAAGGTGAGGAGGTTTAAGGTTTAAGGTGTTCTCTATAGCCTTAGGGCCTATAGAGTATCCTTGGTCTGGGAGTTTAAGGGTTAAGGCTTGAACAGAGGTTAAGGTTGAGGTTGAGGTTAAGGGTTGAGGTTAAGGTTGAGGGTGAGGTTGAGGGTAAGGGTGTAGTTAAGGTTGAGGTTTGTGTATATGTTCTCTACAGCCGTTGGACCTATAAAGTATTCTTAGCAAGGCTGCTATTCTCTTAGTAATCTACTATATTAGCTATAAGGCTAATACACGCTCTTAAGCTTAAGTAGAAGTTATAGTCTTCTCCTTTAATAAAACAGACAAGAACTAGGCAATTGGTGAACTGTTTCTAGTACTACTCCTTAAGCGCTAGCTATTGCGTATTTCCTGATCTGTATGTCTATTAATTAGTGTTGGTATACATGCTTTAATTAATGGGCATGAATATCACTGTATAATATGTATGCGTTGTTAATTGTTAGATGATTGATTGTTTAGAAGTAAGGGGTTGCTTTAAGGTTAGGTTAACTAGCCTCGCTTCGCGGTCTCGTGACCACGTCACATAACTAACATTCTGACACTTCTCTATTATATAGTAAAAATATATATTTACTAAAAATTAATTAGTCTACTAATTTATCTGTCTTATCTTAAGACCTTCTTTTGTTACCTCCGTTACCTCTATAATTACCTCTATTATTACCTCTGTTATTAGCTCCGTCACTACCTCGCTCATCAGCTCCGTTATTACCTCCATTACTACCTTCGTCACCTCATCGCCTCTAGGAAAGGGGGGAGGGGAAAAGGGAGAAAGGTATTAACCTAATAAATCAGATTTGCTTACCACCGTCTTACTACTGTCTTTGATGTCTACCACCCTATGTCTCACCACCCTGCTTATGTCTTACCACCCTGTTTCTGTTGTCTACTACCTTCCTTTGCTGCCTGCGCCACCTTATGTACATAGAGAGCTTCTAGAGCCAGCTTGAATCGACAGAGTTCTTATTCTGAATTGTCCGGTCAACAAAGGGAGACAGGAGGCTTTGGGTATTATATCTGGGGAAGTCTTGGTAGAGTCCCCTAGCACAGATAATCTGTGCGGAGCCTTCTTCTTAGTTAAACCTCTTACTTTATAAAGTAGAGCCAATATATATATATGTAAGCTTTGCAGTGTGGGAGAATTGAGTGAACAACTTGATTGTAAATCTATGGAAATCAGGTGTAATATATACATAAGATTGAGTACAGGCAACAGAGACAGGTAGTAAGAAATACGAGATATACGAGGGTAGCGCTGACACTGTCTTGGAGCCTTCCAGGCTGCAGTCTTGTGGCTCGGCCAGTATCGGTAGTCTGTTACAATATACTTAATCACCTGTAAGCTTTGCAGTGTGGGAGGATTAGATGAGCAACTTAATTGTAAATCTATAGAAATCAGGTGGAATATATACATAAGGGAGATGTAGGAATAGGCAGAGAGGGGTACAGGCAATAGAGATAGGTAGTAAGATATACGAGATATATAAGGGTAGTGCTGATGCTGTCTTGGAGCCTTCCAGGCTGCAGTCTTATGCCTTGGCACAGTTCTGGTAGTCGGTTATATTACCTGATAAAAGACCCGTCAGTACTTATTTGACTTTGACTTTTTTTGGAGCCTCTGATTCCCTAAATGAAAAATCCCAGAGATATCTACAGCAATCATCCTGGGAGATATCTACAGCAATTATCCTGGGAGATATCTACAGCAATCATCCTGGGAGATATCTACAGCAATCATCCTGGGAGGATGCCCTATGATCCAATGATTTTGTTCGAAATGGTGGTTGGCAACCTTTTCGGGCAATTTCACAAGATGGTGTGGAATGTGTCTGAGGTTTTTGGTGGAATTGAACATATATCATTTCAATTATTACGCCTGAGAGTACTCGTAACATTGGCTAATTACAAACCCAGAGAACTCTAGACCATGCTAAGTAGCCTGAGACAGCTGCAGATCGAGTAGATTTTGTGAGATTACAGTGTCGCCAAACATATAATCTATCTCAGTGAAGCAGCCGACAGTGTAAGAGATGGATGGATTGGATCTAGATCCAAATCCAAATCCATTAAATCTATCGGATCTGGATTGAGATCCAAACTTTATCCATTCTTAATAGGTTGCCTGGGGCCTAGGCTTCAATTTTGCCGTATATTAAGCTAATTCTGGCAATTTTTGCTACTCACGTTATATAACGGCCTAGTATGGTTTTCATTATAATCTTTAAGTTATATAACTACAGCTATTTGCTAAGCTCTACCGCAGCTGTCTACTAAGTTCCACTGTAACTGTCCACTAAGTTCCACTATCCACTGAGTTCCACTATAACTATCTACCAAGTTCTACCGCAACTGTCTACTAAGTTCCACTGCAACTGTCCACCGAGTTCCACCGTAACTATCCACCAAGTTCTACCGCAACTATCCACTAAGTTCTACCGTAACTGTCTACCAAGTTCCACTATAACTGTCCACTAAGTTCCACTGTAACTATCCACTAAGTGTCCACTAAGTTCCACCGTAACTATCTATTAAGTTCTACTGCAATCTGCGGACCCTAGCTTCTACCAACCAATTAGGATTTTCTATACCTAGTATAGAAAATCGCTATTAGCTCGCTTACTACTAGTGCCTTAGCGGCACTCGCAAGGATTGCTTAAATTAATAACCTCCGCCTCTTAGACCTAATTAACTCTAAAGAAGTCAACTTTATAGGCTTAAGTGGAGTTATATTAAGTCTCAAATTAATAATCTTATTCTTGTCCTAGGAGTAGAGACATAAAGTTACCTAGATTATACTCTGCTTAAGGTAGTTATGGCGTTTTATAACCATCTGGCTAAGACAGCTAAAGATACGTTCTGGCTTATTGCTTATAGCTAGAATTAATAGGAGATCAATAGCCATTTGAGCAAGGTGCGGGTACTATTCGCAGCCAATAGTTCTCTACCACTTAATTAGGGTCTCGCAATCTTTAACTTAATTCTGCGTATAATAGCAATTATATTTATCCTGCACGGTAGTAGAACAATATTAATAGCCGCTCTTCTAAAGACCTTTCATCCTATAGGCCTCTATAATATTAAGCTTACGCCTAGGCTTCTTCTTCTCTGGGGATAGAGCTTCTAAGATAGGCTATTGCTTATAGTCTATAAGCCATAGACGTTTAACTGATTTATGGGCAGACGTAATCCAAGTCTTCTTATGCTCCCACTGAGCTTCTATATACTGCCAATTATATCTAAGATAGAGGATGACTGCGGCGATATAGGCTGCTAACTTATTAATCTTTGCATAGTACTGTTGAGCCTTATTAAGTGCGAACTTAATTTATATAGCAAAATGCTATTCTCCTTTAATTAACAAGGGCAGTGTAGATTTAAAGCGTTTATACGCGGAGGTAAGTTCTTTAGTAATACATTTAATATCCTGCTAAACATTAACTAGCCCGCATAACTTGCTATTACCTAGTTGGCCTTATAGGTCCATAGTTACAACCCAGCATAATTTAAGTAAATTTTCGTACTGTATTAGAACCTCCTAATTATCTATAGTAAGTGCATCTTTAAAGATTATATTCTAAGCGTTGTCCTGGTCTTCTAGCTAAGTAGATTTTAGCCTCTCTTTTAGTCATCTTATACGTTACTACTCTAACTATATAAAGTCTTTAAATGGCGCGTAAAGCTAATTTAGTGTACAGAATTCCTTATAAGTACTATTTTAGCGGGTAACATTAGATTAGGAGAGGTCTCAGGTTATTATTATATCCTATTAATCCTTTAGGAGGATACTCTGGAGATATATCTTCTGGCCTAATAATTTATTAGCACTATTAACTAATTCGTACTTTTAGAACTACTTACTTTTATACCACCGATGTCTTCTCTAAGGGCTTATATACACCCATATAATTAAGTTATAAGCTTTACCAACTGGTCCTCGCTTCCTCCACATCTATAACTGCGCTTTTATGTCCTTAGGTACTACATCCTCCGCTTTAAATAAATCTAGGTTATAGCCGTACAAGAGGTAGCAGGTAATAATGTTAATAATATAACCTAAACAACGTAGCCGGCGCTTAATTGGATTAAAGTTAAACTCCTTTGCAATAGCCGTTATCGCCATATTATTATTAGTCGCGTTATCTAGCATAAAATACCTAATCTGCTCATTCTTAATGCCAAAGTCTTTAATTACGGCAATTACGCCTTTTATAATATTAACGCCAGCATATAAGCCAGTCTGCTCTAGAATAGCAAAAAGAGTTGCTTAAGGCTTAAAATCTTTATTAAGAAAGTGGGCAATAATACTATTAAGCGAAAGAAGGTTGCCTAATATCTATAGGTTAAAAGATAGATGGATCTTACTAACTGCGTATTATAGCTCTCTCTTTACTGCCGCCTTATGGTAAGTATAGCCCTTAATAATCCAAGATCTAACTAACTATCTACTAGGCATATATTCTGCTACTTAAGGCGACAGATATTTAATAAACTTATAAAAGACCGGCCTATTAACTTGCCTAAAAAACACGTTGTCATAGATAATCCATTAAAGAAAAAGTCGCCTAAATGTCTTCTTATCAAATGTATGCGCCAACTTATTAAGAACCTGCTACTCCCGGGGATTATTTACATTAAAACCTTTAAGTACAGAAATTAACTTTAACGCGTATAGCACCTCCTTACCCTTCTTATTAAATGTACAACCATAGACCACTTAAATATGCTTTATGATATTAGAGCTTCCTTTACAGGTATTCCAGGAGTGGGCCTTAATACTATACTTATAATGACACTCCTTGTAGAGCCACCACCGGTTACTAGTTTTATGGCTCTCTATTAGTATACCCAACCACCAAATTAGGGAGGAGAGCTTGCCGTTACCTTTAGAGATTGGGATAATATAGCTAGGTAATCTATTCCAGTTAACCCAAGACCAATTAAACTAACTCTTATCTTTAGGAGGAGCCTTACTAGTGCGCGCTTTAGCAAACCAATTAGCGCTAAATATACTAGACATTGGAGCTGTTGTAAAAGTTAAGATCTTAGGTATATTGGGATCAGGCATTAGCATTGTTTAAATTATAGTAAATTAATTAGGCTTAGTTATATCAGAGACTTAATCTTCTAGCCTCACCACTATGTCCAATAAGTTAGGAGACCAGGCGGTACGGCGGTAAGGCTGCTAAGTAGGGCCATCTCATAGCTGGAGGTGTGGAGGTACGTTTAAGGGAGGTAGTGGTGGTAGAGGTGGTAAAGGTGGTTTAGCAATAGCCTTCTTCTTTCTTAGCTTTAGAGGCATAGTTAATGGTAATAATAAGAATAAGAGGTAAGAGACTTTATTATTTTTACTGCTATCTCACCAGCTTACCCCTTTTACGCCATCTAATGGTTAGTGCAGTAATTAATGCATTACGGCATTGCCTCAACAACGCCACAAATGGATAACTATTGGATCTAGATCCATATCCACGCCACCAATGGATTAGGCGTGGATCAGTGGATTGATGGATCCCGATCTAATCTTGATCCATCCATCTCTTACACTGGCAGCCGATACAATACTTTTACTAAAATAACATTTGTTAAGCTGCTTCGACACTTGCTTTATTCAATACAGTCCCACCGGTGATATGCCGACCTTCGCAATTGCATCCATTATTCTTTTATGTACCTCGGGCGTTGCCGCACACATCCCAAAATTCCTCTCACCCCTAATTTTTCTGCCTTGCCCAAATTCAATCTTCTCGCCGTATAAGTCAGTAACGACCCCTCCAACTTCCTCAAATATAAGCTGTCCGCCGGCATGATCCCATATTTGCGTCCATCTTTCCTTGGTGGCTGGAATGCGCAGCATGACGTCTGTTGCTCCAAGAGTAAGAGCTACGTATTTCATCTGCTGAGACCATAACACTGTCCCTGGCCAAGATGCTCCCAAGTGCTGGGCAACAGCGGCATGACGAGATTGAAGAAGCGATGTTGAGCCAGGCGCGACCTCGACGAAATCAAGCTTGGTCAAATCTGTCCCTAGCTCTTTGCGTTTCCTTTCGACAAGAGTAGCTTCCCCGATCCCCGCGGGGACGATTGGCCTAATTAAAGTACGCTGGCCAGCTATGGCTGACAGCACAACTCCAAACCCGTCAGTATCCACGTCATTCTCGTTAACCTTCCCGGTCTCATGATCCAGGCACAGATTTGGACACCCCAAGACACCCAACATCTGCACCCCATCAACAAGGAGGGCAAGACAAACGGCATACTGCTGCCCCTTCATGAAAGTTGCGGTACCATCTATTGGATCAAGGACCCAAACGCGGCCGCAAGCGGTATCAGATGCGCTGCCTAGATCTATGATATCAAGCATTTCATCCACCGTACTTGGGACTGCTAGATCCAGTTCTTTCGACTCGGTCCCAGAATTGCGGATGGAGCATACAAGCTCCCAGACACGAGAGCACAGCGTGCTGTTTTGCCGTAAAGCGTTTGCGGATTCTTCGCCAACGAATGAATCGTTGGGAAAGGCAGCGTGGATGGCGCTAATGATGAGTGCCTGCGCGGCGAAGTCGGCAATCGTGACGGGGCTGTCGTCGGCCTTTGTTTCGGCGTCCATATCGGATTTCAATGAGCGGAGAACGGATTTTGTGAGTATGGATGCGCGCTGGATGGTTAAAAGGGCCAAGTGGAGCTCGTCAGCGTAGGTAGGAGCCATGGTCTTGAGTGATGTAGTCGTCCACAAGAACATGTACTGTATATGCATATAACTAAGCCGCAATCGAAGCGGCTGGCCCAACAGATAGTCCCTGCTGTGAAGAGTGGAGAGCTGGTGGCTTAGCTTTGCTCCCGCAACTATTGAGGCTTATTAGGGTATGTTCGGTTGCAAATTGCCTTCAGGTCAGAATTGTCTTGATCTGTGCATCCTTTGGCGTCGATTAGTAAGATAGTAGTGGCGTCTAATTTGATGGCTTCGTTTGATCTGTAATTGAGTCGATTGTTCGGTAAGGCTCCAGATGAAGCTCCAGAGCTTTAAATTACTATTAGCTTCGCCCACCACAGTAATCGATTCTTGAGCCCGCCTTTATGCCCACCTCTACCCTCAGGCCTCTGTCGTGACTTCCTCCCTTAGTGTTGAGTTCGAACGCCGCGCGGGCACAGGAAGACTCCAATTACGAGAGTAAGAAGGACGTCATATATAACGTGCAGGTGCTGTATGAGGATCGCGTACGCAGGTGGAGTCGCCATATTTAACAAAGGCGTCGATGCGTAGAGCTCCAGATTGATCTGGCGCCAAGAGCTCCAGAAGAACTACCTCATATGGTAAAGCGTGCAAATTTGATCTGGAGGAGCTCCGGATTGAAAAGGCGTCAGATTCAGATTTGGCTTCCAGATCGGATTGATTCTGGAGCCTCCAGATTGATTCTGGAGTTGCAACCGAACATACCCTCAATCTTGAAGGAAATGCTTCTTTACGTGTGATTTCTATATTAGTCATACCATTTCTCCGTTGTTATTGCAAGCGAATGAGAATTTCGCATGGAAGTGCTCTATTGGTGTGGTATTGTAATAAGTTACGAATTGCGTTTTTTTCTTCGACACTTGGCCTGGCATGTGCGGTGGACCGTGCACTACGCGCACGTGTGGGCATACTGCTCCTTATCACCCAACGAATTCTCCACCAAGGGTCTAGGAGCTTATGGGCGTCGTTTTGGTTTTAAAAGTCGAATTTTATATATTTCTACGAGCTATATCCTAACTACGATAGTTATATTATATATATTTAATACACAACGAAATCTCCACTGAGCTTATGTAACGGAGCGTTAAAATACACCAAAAATCACCTTTTTCACTATCGTATCTCAACCCTTTTATAACGTCCAGTTATTATAAATACTACGAGGTAGGAGCTCTTTAACTTCTCTATGTATTGCATCGAATAACGACGTCGTAGTTATGTTATATAAAATATTAGACAGTCGTCTAAGAGCTTACGGGCGTCGTTTTAGCATTAGCTTGGTTTTAAAATCCTATCGCAATCTTGCCTTACTGCCATACCTTATATACTTCTCTAGGTATAATTATCTCTAAAATACTACAAGACAAAAGCTCTTTATCTTCTCTATCGCCTCCACGTTATGGAGATATCGTAGATACTCTAGGTATAGGGCTATAGTATATATTTATAAAGATATAATTACCTGGGGGGTCTATGATAAGGAGCAGTATGCCCACACGTGCGCGTAGTGCATGTACCAACGGTCCACTGGGGTCTGATTTATGAGATAATTGCCAGGCGATTCGTTGAAGAAAACACGCCGACCCGCCTCGTAGCACTGACCCTCCAGACCGAAATGACTAAACGGATCAAAACAGAGGCCATGCTAACGTATGTGAAAAGTATCATAAAATCCACGTTGCTAATTCCATTCACCACTATTACCTCACTAGAATATGGAAGTCACCCAATGACTACCCTGCATCAACAGGCATCCGTAAATGCTTATCGCTACTCTGCCTTTGCTGTGCCTGTTCGTAGGCTATTTATGTTCGCGTCGTCTTTCCGCCTGAATAACGTCCAGGGCGACATTTAGACCACCTCTTTCAGCAAACGAGAGTAGTTCTCCTGCTGCTCCTACGTCACGACTTTGTGGCGGCAATTTGCAATACCTTCACGGAAGATTGCTCGCGTTTGCGACAAGACAGGAGTGAAGCCTGTTCACGCGTTTTTAAGCCCAATATCTTCCGGCCTGATATTGAATCCACCTAGTAGCTCGTTCTCTATTGGCGCAACAATGTGTTCGCACACAGCCTGACGGAATGACTCGTCCTCCAAACTTGTTGATTGCTCTGGATCTTCGATAAAATTACAGTCTAGACACGCCCGAATCGCATTCCTATAGTCCACAAATAGATTGTCAACAGTCTCTTCATATAGGCGTAGAGCCGTGGTCAAGTCTGTGTTGACATTCACAGTGCCATCTTCCGAAAGGTCGTCTGGACATCTTTGTGATTCAATGGTGGCGCAAATCTCGATCTCCAGGAGCAATATACCTAACGCAAGGATGCTGGAATTTGGATGAAGCCTAAACATCTCATCAGGATCTTCTGCCGGTTCAGGCTCGTCGAACTGGATCGCCAGATACGGCCTTTTAAGGTCAAGAAAACCCTTAGCCTTGTAGAAAAACGACACGTGCTTTTTGCTCCATTCCTTGCTTAGCCATGGGCTATCGCAAAAATGTAGGAGGGAGTTGGCGAGTACGACAGCCAGAATTCTCCTTTCTCTTAATGTAAACTTCTTCTGGCCTCGAAGTAATTGATCAAGGGTGACGGCAGGCTCGGAGCCTACAATTGAATTTCTGTTCGGCGAAGGTTTGGCTTGTGATAGAGCCTCGCCATCAAATTGGATATGTGGACAACATTTGTGGCTCTGTGCCCTCTTCATAACCTCGCATATTGTTCCTACGATATTTCCGGTGTTCAAAACAGGCTTGTCTGGAAGGGTACTAGTGGGTGTAGAAATCGAGCCAGCTATGGTTGATGATTCACTATCAAACTTATCGCACGAGGTAGGAGAAGTGGATGGGTTAGGGCTGAGGTCGACGAACCGAACTCCTGATGTCGCAGGAGGGGATCTTGTCATAGCACTTGGGTGTCAGAGCTGCTAGTATCCAGAAGGACGATTAAGGACTCACTTTCTCAATAGAATGCAGATCTCGCATTCCAACCACGCGTGAGACTTGACAGACATGAGCATATCAAAATGCACTGCCTTGGATTGCTCATGACCTGGGTGAAGATACTTCAGAAGACATAAGCGCGCCTCATGTGGCAGGGAGCAGGTGCATTTCCAGAGTCTTCCAAGCGTGGAGTAGAGATTGCGGAGTAATGGCCGAAGTTCGAAATGATCTAAGTGTCGGGCTCGGGGACGAGTCACTTCCTCGGTATCGTTGTCGGTGTCCGCGGTCTGATTGAGCAAGCGTTCAAGCTTCTCATTCTTCTTCGAGATTTTGTCAAGAAGCCGATTTCGCCGGTCCTCTTTCACACTGAATCGTATCTCCTTCCCCAAATCGCTGAAGCTTCCACCGCTTCTGATGCTCTCCCGCAAGGAGACGAGCTTAGCATAACTAGTGGAGCGCTGAAAGGACAATGTATGAGAAATGCCTGCTATAAAGCTATTTGGTGGTTGGTACGTACGATATCTTCCCGTCTCAACCTGTTAGACTTGTCATTTACGAGCTTCTCCAGAAGTTTTAAGATGGCAGCCAGCGTCTCAGTGAAGGCCTCATAAGCGATGCCCAGCCTTGCTTGCAGCGCTTTGACCACTACGGGGTCGTTCCACAGCTCGGAGTTGCTGTCATCCATCAGGTTATTCCTTTGCGCCTCCGGCAACGCGTAGAGGTCTTGGAAAAGCCTTCGGACGTTAAGATTGAGGATCGTCACTTCATAGTGAAAATTTGTATAAAAGTCGGATTTCCTTTCGGCTCTTCTTTTTGGCTGGCAGATGCTGATAACAGGGTCGAAAACCTTGCTATGATCCGAGGCCGTCACGAACAGAGGAAGTACTGCGAGTATCAGACCAACCACCTCCAGACCAGTCATTATGGTTGAGTATGGGATTTTTTAATAGACGTAAAAGTTTGTATGGGGTGGTTAAGCAAGTAAAGAGACATCTACGTGGGCGGAAGGATACTATATGGTAGCAACAGGCTGACAACAGATTCCGTTGCCTAATTGCCTCATACACTCACTTATCATAGCCTTGCACTGCCCATTCTAAACCTAGGCCAATCACACAGCTGCTAGATAATGGGGCAAACCTAGACACCCTCAGGGTGGCATTGACCTGAAAATCCCATCTTCTGTCTTTACGCTCGCACTGAACTGTAGAAACAACGATGGAAGATACGTCGATCTCGTTCGTCGCCCACCGCTGCGAAAGGACTTTTGACAAATGCCTACATAACATACCCCAAGGCTTTACCGATGAAAACAAGGCTGAACTGCTGGCTGGCCTCGATGATCAATCAGCCCGCTTCAACATTTGGGCTAGTAACCTAGGAGTCTTTGCGGCGGACCACGCCTCACTAGACTATCGCCTACGAGACAGTCAAACTGTGCAATCCCTTATGGTTGATCAACTTCAAATGCTGGAGACGTACCTTGAGGAATGTAAGTGCTCTTCTCCTAACCTTACGAATTAGCACACATTCAGCATTGTCCGGCATTAACGGGACATCTGACTGGCCTCATATGTGACAGACAGTTCATGGCATACTGGCTATGATGATATATCCCTAGCTTCGGATAGTCAAAGTGACAACAAGGATGAGGAAGATGACGAGGAAGATGGTGTGGAATCGTCTGCAGTATCGAACTCATCACAGTCGACCGAAGATGCTATCCATCTATCTCCTCGATTACGACAGTTGCAGATGATTCAGAAAGCTATTGATAGGCTAAACAGACTCTCAGTGGCTATCCGACGGCCTTCTATCTTTACTCAAAGTCAAAGAGCAGCTAGTTATATCGTCAAGGACGAAGACGGTAACGATACCATGGAGGCATTCGAAGCATACGCCTTGGCTATTATCAAACTCCGTTTCAAAGACTCTAGTCCTGAAATCCAGCACAGACTGAGTCAAGCCATCGCTCTTCGCAGAAGGAAATTTTTGTACCGCCAAAGACATCAGGAAAAGCTGAGAAAGAGATCATACAGCGGATCAAAAGATAGAACCAGAATCACTCATTCTGCCAGTCAAACAGCATTATCTGGAATGCTCAGCGTCAATCACTCTATCACACCCACAGAAATAGAGAGGAGCTCCCCTGCGCAACGCGATGTCGCATCTGTTCAAATGTCGGGAACTGAGGCTTCCAAGTTCACAGAATCGAAATTCCTTCCCGATGCTAAATCCTCTATAGCTTCAACAGCAATATCAACTGCGAGCCTGAACGATGCTTTTAACATTCCTCCGGCCCCGAAGATTCCAAAGGGTTTGACAGAGTTTCAATGTCCATACTGTTGTGTTCTAGTCCCCGCTAAAGAGTCGCATGGAAAACGGTGGAGGTCTGCAACCCCCTTCCGTAAAGCCTGGTACGCTAGATTGACTAATCCGACCCTCATAAAAGGCAACACGTTCTCAAAGATCTTGAACCGTACGTCTGTCTGTTAGAGAAATGCGCGGAGCCACATCGACTGTTTCGCGATCGAACCACTTGGCTCACTCATATGCGAACGCATACCATTCAATGGCACTGTAATGCGCGTGGACACCACCCTGAGTCTTTCTCTTCTGAACAGGAATTTGAAGACCACATGCGATCAAGTCATAGGTTGTCATTTGCAGAAGCCCAGTTGCCAACTCTAAAGCGTAGAAGTGCGCGCCCAGCTCCTGTACTGTTTAGCTCATGTCCTTTATGTGGTGCTGTACCTTCCCAAGATGGTCATGCAAATAATCAAGACGATCAACCTTTAATTCGTTTCTCGGAACAGCAGTCCACTACCGCTGCATCTTACCGAATGCAAAACCATCTAGCATTACACCTACAATCTATCGCCTTGATTTCTCTTCCATGGCAAGACGATGTCGAGGAAGATTTCTCCAGCGATCGGCCAGAGATACGCAGGGCTGAAGACAGCCTGATATTCAGCAATTCCGAAGTCACCCCCGGCGACGCATCAGCATATATCCCGTCGCTTGATCCTGACATACTTCCTACGTTCGAAGACAAAGGTGCAGGGCCAAACGATGCCAACACCCTGGATGAATGGGATTTCATGTCTCATGCCTCATATGAAGGGCATTACCTTGACCCTGTACTGCAAGCTTTCGTTCGCAGACTTAATGTGGATGCAATGCTAGCTGAGAGTAAATCAACCGAGCCAATTCTTCCATGCCATTATCTGCCCTCATTCCCCCAGAACGAGGATTTCTTTGGCCGCGTGTCGGTGTTGAAAACACTTAAAGAGGCTTTTTGCCATTCTACTGACAGGGCGGACATGTCTACATCCTTGGCTAGCAAGCTGGAAACTTTTATTCTCCATGGACCAGGTGGAGTGGGGAAAACACAAGTTGCCGCTGAGTTCATATACAGACACAGAGAAGCCTTTGACGCAGTATTCTGGATTCACGCGGACCAAAGATCCAAGCTAGTAAAAGATATTAATCGTAGTGTAATCAAACTGGGTTTGGTTACGGAGACGTCTGCCGACGCCAGGGACCACATGTTCACCAAAGAGCTCTTTATGACATGGCTCGCGAATCCGGTGAGAAGTTCTCAGAGCGATTCGACAAAAGCATCCTGGCTTCTTGTTTTTGACCATGTCGTTGACCCTGACATACTCAACGAATTCTGGCCGGTTGAGTGTACCGCCGGCTCCATTTTGGTTACTAGCCGCACGCCTATGCTATGGGGCTCTTCTGCTTATCCCACAGCAGAACTTGGACCTTTCACTCCTGAAGAATCCGCTCAGTTTCTTCACAACCTAACTGGTAGGGGAAGTTCGGTAGCTGAACAGCAATGCGCTAGAATTCTAGGTCAAAGACTGGGCGGTATGCCTATGACCCTAACACAGCTGGCCGGAATTATCGTACAGGAGGACTGGACATTCACGGAATTTACTCATGCACACGATGAGAGGGAAAGCAAGCGAGCCATTATGAAACTTCAGCTCGATGCTATACCTGAACTTGCAGGAAGCGAACATTTCTCATCTGAATGGGCTATGGAAAGTCTCGAACAAAGCAGAGCGTTACTGGACGTATTATCTATGCTAGACGCTGACGATATACCCGAGCGTATCCTCACTGCTGATCCCAAAAATGTCACCGTCGATGGGTATCCTAGTTCGTTTTCAGCTTACGAGGCTGCCCGATCTGAGTTGCTCGAGTATTCTCTGATCAGTCGTGTTGGTGCATCCAACAAAATCCTGATGCATCGAATTGTTCAAGACGCCGCGAGAAGAAACATGAGCCCAGCCTACTTCCGTTCAGTGCTCAATACTTGTGTCATGCTAATATCCGAAGCTTGGCCATTCTTGCCATTGGACTGGAGGCACTCAGTTGCCAGGTGGCCGATCTGCGAAGAACTATTCCCGCATATAATACGCCTGCGAGAGTTTAGAAAATATATCCCGGTATCTGTCGAGGACATAAAGGGAGCTTACGCGTTCGCGAGGCTTGCAACGAATGCTGGGTGGTGAGTAAGTATGAAAATTGCAAAAACAGGTGCTAACGGATTCAGGTATTCCTTTGAACGCGGAAGGACCTTCGAATGTGAAGAATTCTGCAACATGGCGCAGTCGATTTGCGACTCACTCAAGAAATTCTACCCTCTTCCAGCATTTATACCGCACCAAGGTAGTCCTACTGAAAAGGAGATCGATTCAACAGTAGCGGAGATATACTACAATAGGGGTAATGTCGCTGCCGAGACGAACAGACCTGCAGATGCATTTGAGAATCATTCCATATTCAACTCTATGATGTTGAAGCAGCTTGGTAATAGGCCTCAAGGGACCGACATGCGCCTCGGGATTTCTCTAAATGAGCTTGGTATAGCACATATGCTGAGAAATGACTACTATAAAGGCGAAGACTGTTTTCTCCAGTCAATTGACACAATGCAGAGACTCGACAGTTACGTTAGCCATCAAATATCATTGCCGATGGTCAATCTTGGCCTGACGTACTGGCTAACAGATCGCCATGGAGAAGCAGTCAAAGTGCTGGAACAAGGGCTCTCAGATAGAGAGGCAGCGTTTGGTATTAATGATCGTGAATCATTTATGTAAGCGATCTTAAAACCCTTTGAAAGGGGACCACGGAGCTGACTATGCAGAACTGGACGGCTACTTTATGCACTTGGGAACGTCAAAAACTCACAAGGCTTGCCTGATGAAAGCTTCGAGTACCATCAAAGAGCACTTGAGCATTACAGGTTTACCCTTGGAAAGGGTCAACATCGCACTGCAGACGCTTGCGTCAAGGTTTCAGACCATTATGTTCGTATGGGTCGGCTGGAGAGCGCCATGTATGTGTAACTAAATTGTCTATACCCTGTATACGGCGGCTGACTGTTTCCCCTAGGGAGCTTTTGGACCAGGCGTTAAAGGTCTACGGACATAACTACGACTACAGACCAGAGAAAGCCCGCGCTCAGTACAAGAGAAGCTGTGTGCTGAGATTGTTACACAGAGTGACGGAAGCAGACGATGAAGCACTCGAGATTCTCAATCATTATAGAGCGCTATGTCCGAACGATACACGATTTCTGGATTCGCTTTCTCATAGCGATTTTGATAAACTTGTCGTATTTTGGTCAAAATGAAGATTTTTTTTGCTCAAATGCGGGCCACCAAAATTTAAAATACATTTCCTCGATAGCCAGAATAGAACAAAAGGTCCTATCCCACGCCAGCTGCCGAAGGTCTGGTAATGCTGCGGTGACATAGGTAATATCTCGGCGAGGATCTCGGTGCAAGGGATAAAAAAGTATTTGGACTTAGTCGGCAGTTCTACGCACAAGATTTTCACACCTAGAACGAGCTAAGCCCTGTTTCCTAAAGCGCCTACGCTGCCGTATAGGCGCCATAGACTCGCATAGATCTCATTGACGTTATAGAGTGTGAGGTGATATGTCGACCTGAATCAGTTTGCTTTAAAATAAAATCAATAAATAATTTTATTTTCGTATTTATCATTATTTTTATCAATTGGCTGAAAAAAAAAAATCTCTTGGTAAACCCCGCTTTACCTTGTCTAATATTAAGAATTCTATTAATTATTATTCCTATTCTATCTTTATTATATAGCATAATGGCTTTAAAAGCAGACTTATCTATCTTCTTATCTACTCTTAAATCTACTAAGATTAAAAGACCAGAAGCTAGTATACGCGGGCTATTAGACATCTCTCTCCACAAGCACATTCGGCCGCCATATAACTATAAATTAGAAAGATACAAGAAAAATAAGATCTCTATTACTATAAATACTGTATAGATCTACCGTACGGCGGAAAATCCATAATAAATTTTTGAAATTACCCTAAAAGTAAGCATTAAATTAATTGTCTAGTTAACGGCCTAGGAATTTATATAATAGTAAAGATACGACTTAAGGAGTTATACAAAAGGCTTTTAACTACTAATTAAGGAGAAGAAATTAACTATCGGAATGTTAGTCATGTGACGTGGTCACAAGACCGCGAAGCGAGGCTAGTTAACCTGACCTTAAAGCAACCCCTTACTTCTAGACAATTAATTATCCAACAATTAACAACATATACGTATTATATAGTGATATTTGTGCCCGTTAATTAAAGCATGTATACCAACACTAATTAGTAGACGTATAGATTAGGAAATATGCAATAGCTAGCGCTTAAGAAGTAGTACTGGAAACAGTTCACTAATTACCTAGTTCTTGTCTATTTCACTAAAGGAGAAGACTATGACTTCTACTTAAGCTTAAGAGCGTGTATTAGCCTTATAGCTAATACAGCAGATTGCTAAAAGAATAGCAGCCTTGCTAAGAACACTTTACAGGTCCAACGGCTGTAGAGAACGTATATATAAACCTTAACCTTAACCACACCCTTACCTTCGACCTCACCCTTAACCTTAACCTTAACCCTCGACTTTAACCTTAACTTTAACCTCTGTTTAAGCCTTAACCCTTAAACTCCCAAACTAAGGACACTCTATAGGCCCTAAGGCTGTAGAGAATACCCTAAACCTTAAATCTTAAACCTTAAACCTTCTTACCTTTAAACCTCTACTTAAACCTTATGGATACTTAACCTATAACTATAATAGAGTGGTATAAGAAGATATTAAAGCATAGTAATGGAATTACTGCTGCTATAGCTTCTAAAGATAAGCTAGGAGACTATATAGCAACAAAGGTCTATATATATATATAGGAGAACTTTACAGACTATATATTATGGACAGTATTTAAGGAGGAATTTAAAGGCTTTATTACTAAAGATTTTAGACGCATGCGAATTAATATAAAAGCAAAGTTACGTACTTATCTACTTAAGAGAGGAGTGTATGTGGGAAAGCATAATAGCAGATATTTAATCTCAGAAGCACTATTTAACCTTCTCTAAGAGGAAGAACCTTATAAATGGATAAATAAGGAAATTATAGAAGCTCTTAAGGCAGTCAGCCCTATAATTATAGTGGCGCTATAAGAACGGCTTAACTTAACATAAATAGCTCTAATATTAAATTAAGCTATACCCCTGTTAGTTATAGCCTCTTTAGCTCCTATAACCCCCCCCCATAGCCCACTACCTTCCCATATAGTGCTAACGCCTATAAGCTATTAACTACCTCCACTACCTCTAACGCCTATAATCTAGCCTATAGCTATAGCTACAACACCTAAAATGCAAATACCTACCCCTATAACACCCTAACTAGCTGTTGCATCTATACCCTAGTAAACTGCACCAACTACTACCTAATAGCAAGCCGCACCTACCTCTACCTAAGATTAACTACTTACTCTCCTTACTTAACTCCTACAGACGCAGAATTAGTAATTATTGCCTACGGTAACTGCCTCTACCCTCCCTTTAGTAACCGCTCCTACCCTACCTAGTCCCCCTCCTGCCTAGTATCTTTACCCTAGTACTGCTAATACTGACCCTGCTATGCACCTGCCTATATATAGTAAAGAGGCAGCCACTATTGCTAAGATTTATATAGACAACCAGAAGTATAATAGAGTGAGTAATAGCTTTAACTTTAAGTTAACTATCTTTTATAATATCTGTAAGAGAGCTAGTCTACCTCCTAAAGGCTATATAACCATACTCCTAACTATGCTAAAGGGACTTGCTTAGGATCACTACTATAATAGTAGCCTTTTAACTAGATTATTTACTGAGGTATATAACCATATGTGTTACTTCTTTAAAGGACTAGAGTACTATTGGAGAAACCTTACTAAATAGAACGCCACCAACTTTTAAGGAATTATTAATAAGAACCCTAATAAGCAAATTTATTAGAGTTTCCAACTACTCCTTAATAAGCTCTTAAAATATTACTATGGATTATACCTAGAGTTTTATATAGACCTCTTCCTTATAAATAAGCTAGTTATTACTTGCTAAGGAGTACTAGTATACCGTATTGCCATTTCTAATCCTTCTAAAGACCTCTCCTAGTTAATTAGTAAGTTGTAATCTTCTATAGTTATATAGGAGAAGGAATACCCTTCCTAGGCCTTAATAAGACCGTCTTAAGGAACCTACTTTATAGATTGCATATACCGCTGTGATATCTATAATAACCGTGACTGAACCCGCTTCTATAGATAAAATACTGTTAGATTCTTAAAGGCCAAGTACTATGTTTGCTAAAAGGAGAGCTGCTGCTTATAGAAATATATAGAGGAGGAGCGGAACTGTTCTAGAGATAAGTATAAAAGACGTTTTAATAATAATAAGGGCCGTAATAGTAACTTTAAAGAACGCTTTAGATAATACACTATCTACTATAAAGAAGATGACAATAATAAGTATAATAAGACTTTTAAAGCTTTTGTGCTAAACATAGACACTAATAAAAATACTAATGATGATAACAGTGAGGAAGAATTAGAAGACCCTAATGGCTACTACCTTATATTATTTAGGACTTTTACTATAGACAAAGTAACCTCTATAAGCGTAGAACTAGCTAATAAGGCTTACGCTTACTTACTTACTATAATCTCTACGGAACCTACTACGGAAACTAACCCGTTTAACTATAATACAACAACCGCCGCTTTACGCTATACTTCTACGGTATTTATAGGAATTATGATTAATACTAGTGCGTTAAAGAAGTCTATGGCCGGTTATGGATAATTCTAGGCACTATAGAACGCGGACTAATTTATAAGATTTAATACCTTAACCAAAGGACAAGTTAACGTGTAGTTTAGTATTGGAATCGCTACCTCTATTAGAACTGCGGATATTGTCACCCCTATAGGTAAGATATAGTTTTATATTATCTATGCGGATACCCCCTTCTTACTCTACTTAGCGGATATAGATAGACTCTAAATCTACTATAATAACCTTAGAAACGTTGTTATCACTTATACTAAAAAAGTACTAGTAGTGTAACGGTTTGGCTACCCATTTCTTTTATGGAGCTTATTACTATAGTTATATCTATCTAAATCCTTTAACGCGAACCCCTGCTACTTGACAGATATAGAGCTACGGCGCCTATATTGTTAATTTAGACATCCCTTAGTTAAGAAATTGCAAAAACTACTCTACTATGCTGGCCATAAAATGGACAGAATGGCCATTAAGCAACTAACTAAGTTCTGCTACTACTGTTAGAAGTTTAGCAAATTACTAGGCAAATTCCGCTTCACCCTATAAGATGACGTTAATTTTAACTATAATATTATTGTTGATATTATGTATATCAGCGGATTACCCCTCCTATATGTTATTAATAAAGGAATGTAATTCCAAGCCGGTAGATAGCTATGAGATATTAGCGCTAAATATATATAGGACGTTCTATAAATGTGCTAGATTAATACCTACCTAGGGCCACTAGACCTAATTACCTACAACACCAGAAAGAACTTTGTTAGTAAGGAATTTAAGTAATACGCTACTATTATGGGAATTAGTATAAAGGGAGTACCAGTTAAAGCATATAACTCTATTAGAATGGTAGAGCGCTACTATAGTCTATTACGCCAAGCCTATTAAATTATTATAACTGAAATCCCTAAAATTAATAAGGAGATGGGACTCTAAATGGCGTTTAAAGTAATTAACAATTTAGCTGGCCCTAGAGGACTAGTTCCCATACTTCTAGTCTTTAGAGCCTACCCCTGAATAGTTAAATCTAATGCACCATCCTCCATAGTTATATAACGCGCTGCCGTAATTAAAAAGGCTATAGTAGAGATATAGAAGCTACAAGCTAAATGACAAATTGCTGATGCGCTAAATATGTAAAACGGACCTAATGCTAATATAATTCATAATCTCCCACTAAATTCACCCGTTTTAGTCTAGAGAGAAGGAAACACTGGCTAAAGCAGCTATTAGGACGGGCTATTTACCTTACTTACTATTAAGGGTGAAATATATACTATTAAACTATCTAGCGGACCTATAGCCTTCCGATCTACGGTTATAAAACCCTACCTTTAAGCAACTAAATCGCAGGAGTAAATTGTTGGACTAAAATCGCCACCTAAACCTCTATTTAGGTCAGCCCTTCCTAAGACTATTTTAGAGAGACCTACTAAAGCTTAGTAACAACCCCTAAAATAAGGCAGAGAACGCCCTTATAAATACCCTCTACTTATAGCTATGGCTGACATCACTATCTACCTATAGGATGATAGTTAATTTAGTACTTAATTTAGCGCCTCCTAATAGAAGGAGCTTACTGGTCTACTTAAGAAGGGAGTTTTTAAGATTATAAGACTTATGGATATACCATAAGGCGTATAACTCTTTAATTCGCGATTTGTTAATAAGATTAAGAATAAGGGAATTAATAAGGCTTTTAAGAAATCCTAACTAGTTGTGTAAGCTTATAATGACTTAGAAAAGGAACTGGTTCTTACCTAATTACTAACTATTTAATAAGTTAGCTAATAACTAATTCTTTATATCGCCGCCATGAAGCTTCTATAGGCATGACTTTACCTCTGAGATATTTTACAGGCCTATGTATAATTAACCACCACACTAAATTAAGAATTCTATATATAACCTCTGTATGAGCTAATTAAGCAACTTAGGATTAACAAGGCCTCCGTTTTAAAGGTTGTAAAACTACTTTATAGAGTACTGGAAGCTGGTAACCACTGGTTTAAGATATATTACTTATATTATATCTAATAGTTGCATATGGACCAGTCTATATATAACCCCTATCTCCTACAGAGTAACAAACCCTTTGGCATTGTAGGCCTATAAATTAATAATACTCTATTCCTGGTAGATAAGACCTTTATAAATGCAGAGTAAAACAAGCTGTATAAGGCTAAGTTTATGGCTAAAGAACGGGAATAACTTACTGTTGATATACCCATTAAGTTTAATAGTGGAGTTATTTAGCTACTAACTAATAGGAGCATTACGCTTACTTAGGAACGACAATGTATAAACCTTAGTATGATTAGCACCAAGCTTGCTACAAGTATAGGATTAAGAGGAGCTATAAGAACCTTAACTCTAAAGAACTAGTACATTACTTAACGCGCTAGAGGTGTATATATTGCTTTAGTTTGCCAGCTAGAAGCCTTATTTAATTTATCCTTTACCGCCTAGGTGATTAACCCTAATAAGAAAGACGTAAAATAGTTAAATAAGCGTCTAAACTGGCAAATTAAGAACGCTAATAGAGGCCTTAAGTTTGTTAAGTTAGATATTAAAACCCTATAGCTCCTGGTATTTATAGACGCGTTATTTACTAACAACAAGGACCTCTCTTCGTAGATCGGCTACGTTATTATACTAGCTAATGCTATAAAGAAGGCCAACATCGTCTATTAGAGCTTAGTTAAGTGTAAAAGAGTTACTTAGAGCGTACTAGCTTTTAAACTCTATAGTACAACCCACGGCTTTAATATTAGTGTTGTGATTAAATCTATAGTAGACAAGATCCTATAAATTAACTTTCTACTTGTGCTTTGCACTGATTCTAAGTCCTTATATAACTGTTTAGTACGACTTAGAACTACCCAAGAAAAGCGCCTAATAATTAATATAATGTGCCTTTGGTAAGCCTATAAACAGAGACAGATTACGGAGGTGAAATGGATTAATAGAGAGGCCAACCCTGCTAATGCTATGACGAAGGGAAAGCCCTACGCGGCTTTTTAACGGCTTATTAATACAAACCGAATTAACCTACAAGTTGTAGGATAGGTTGAACGAACGAACTTAGATTTAGCTTAGCGTTAGGTAACTGATTGTAATAATGTGGACCCTAAATTTAACTAGCCAATTAGGATTTTCCATCCCCGGGATAGAAAATCGCTATTGGCTTACTTACTACTAGCGCCTTGGCGGCCCTTGTAATATGTTAACCTACTACCCCTAATAATCCTTCTTGTAATTACGGACCTGTAAAAGGAGCGTGGAAGCTATTGTGTATTAATTGGATCTCTAGCTATTATATATACGCTGTGAATAAGTCTAGAAGTAAACTTAGCTTTGGAATGTAGATTAGCCTTCTTTTTAGAGTTGCTCTAGTGTTGGAATATTAGTTATGTGACGTGGTTACGAGACCGCGAAGCAAGGCTAGTTAACCTGACCTTAGAGCAACCCCTTACTTCTAGATAATTAATCATCCAACAATTAACAACGCATATGTATCATACAGTGATATTTATGCCCGTTGATTAAAGCATGTATACTGACATTAACTAAATTATACTCTATAAAGTCTTTAATAGGGAGCTAGTTTACGAGGCTCTTATTTTATTAATTATTATATAATATCTTCCATTCCAAATTATTATATAATATCTTCCATTCCAAATTATTATATAATATCTTCCATTCCAAATTATTATATAATATCTTCCATTCCAAATTATTAAGTAGTTAAAGTTCTATATACTTTATTATATTCTTAATTCTTAGGCGGACAATATTATTATAACAGCTTATTCTAAAGTTAGTAAACTAATTAATACCTCCTAACTCTTCTAAAAGGATATTATAATAGATAAGCTTTAGGCAGTAATATTAAGCATCTATATCTTGCAGTTTGCGCATACTTTACTTAGTAGAATAAGTAGAAGCTTTTAAGGGCGCTTCTTGCTCTTTATATAGTACAATCTTATAATGGCGAGAATTAATTTAAAGTTCTCCTTCCTGTTTTATAGGACTTTAAAGTTATATAACAGATTGGTGTAATTATTTATAATAATGCTTTTATAAATAATACTCTCTGTTATATTGTAGGTGCCTACCTAAAGAAAGAGGAGAAGATTAACTAGAATCCTATTTATTAACATATCCGCTATAATGGCCATATTATTAACCTTGCTATATAGGCTTTTCTCTTTAAGGACATTATTAGTATTAAGCAAATCCAGTTATATAAAGTGGAGGATAAAAGTAAAGATAAAATTAGTAAAGTATAGTTAAAACTCTTTATAACGATGCGGGTTATATAGTTAGGCGTATTATTATAACAGGGGTATCGTTATACTCAATATTTACATATTAAATGCACTAAAGGTCAAAATTATATAATAATATCTTATATCTATATAGACGACGGTAAAATTAAGCAATTGGCTACACCAAAATAAGCCGTAATTGAATTTTATTTGGTATTACGAATTCGTCGTCCTTGAATTTGGCAATCGTGCCTTATAAGAGCTATAACCAAGTCTCTATTACCATCTTCCTATTATTCCTTATAGAGATAAAGCTTTTATAAGGCTTATAAAGCCTTATTAATATTAATTTAAGGTTATATAAACTCGTTCTTATCCATTTCTGCATCGCGATTAGGCCCCACGTAGAGCTCTGCTACGTACTTAATAAGATCCTTAGCTAAATCCTCTACTTCCTTACCTGGAAGCTTAATAAAATTGCGTATATAACTGTTCTACTATCTACTGAATCTTATCTAGAATGGGAGGATCTATATAATTATAAGGGCGATTCTGCGGGCCCTCTCTTATACTAAATAAGGTAGATTTAATAAAGCAGCTCTTAATTATTTGTAGTGTTACCTCCTTCTAAGCAGCAATTGTCCATTAAATTGCCTAAAGGACATATATCTACTTAATTAGATCTCGGTTCTCTAGCAAGTATTCTACTATGAACTACGGCTACTATCGTCAGTAGAGAGCTTTAAAGTTTGCAATTATACCCTAATTAAGTGGTTAGTAAACGGAGGTGTAATTAGGAGAAAGGAACTTAACTCTTATATTCTTTAAAGATCTATTTTTAAGAGCCGTTTAAATAGCTACTTAGTAGGCGCTAAAGCCGTTAATTAATAGAAGAACCTTTCTATTCTATATCCTTTTGTTAAACTAAGTAAGCTACTTAAGCATAATTATGGTCATTATCCAGGCCTTCTTATTATACCTCTAATATATATTTAATAAGTTAATATTAATTTAAGCTTAGATAAAGCAACGTGGCCGCTTTAAAACACTAATAATCTAAAGAGGGATCTTATTAGAGCCATCCATATTAGAGTAATTAGTAAGAGAGAGTCTTGCCTTCTACTTCTTAGTCCCTAATTATAACTTAGTAGCCAATATAATATCTAGTATAGCTTTCTAAAATAGCCTAGTCTTATCCATATTATAAATATCCTTTAAAGGATAAGGCGCGATAATTGCATAAAGCTCTATTATGCGATCTTTAGCGCCTTCTATATTAACTAATACAGCCTCGCCATATTGCTTTCTCTTATAAATCCCATTATAAGATTTAAAGCCTTCTAACCAACCAATTAACTACTTAGGCTTTAGTAACTCTGCTAATTATTAAGGACTCAGTCAATTAAGGCACGTGCACTGCAGGGAGACGCGGGCAAGCCTATACAATTGGTAGTCTAAAAACGAGAATCTAAAGCTAGAGAAAGGAAAGGAGAAGAAGAGCAGCGCCGGTCAAAGTAGGGTTCTTTTATACGGTCCTCTAGTCACGTAACCGCAAGTTCTGCTAAGTTCTGCCAGCCAAGTTCTGCCGTTTTCTGCCAGGGCTGTGACATTACCCCCCCCTTCAGTAAAGCCTGCCCTCAGGCTTTATATATCCGTATTATACCCATAGGGCGTTCTTATCTTTATATTCTTCTAGTAGCTTATCGTCTTTACTATACTAGCACTCTATCTACTCGTCTAGGTACTTTAGGGGTCCTAGTTTATTAGGGTAACGGCTATAGAATTCTTAAAGCTTATAGGGACTGCTAATAAAGTTCTATATAGGGTACCAGGTAGGATCTGGGTCGTAGCCTTTCTAACTAACATAGTACTTTAGCGTTCTCCTTACTAGCTTATAGGCCAGTATTTCTTTAATTTCCTATTTATCGTTACTATTAACTTAAATTGGTAGGGGAGGTTCGTTCTTTTATCTAGGTAATAGGTTGTTTATAGCTTTCTGTAGCTTATCTAGTAAGAATTTAGGGTGGACCTTAATTAAATCTGGGAGATTTACTTTATATAAGTTGCCTATCTTCTTAAGGACCTTATACAGTCCTGCTATTTAATAGTCTAGCTTATAGCTAGGCCGTTCTGTTTTCTAGTTCTTTATTATAACCTAGACTATATCGCCTATAGCAAAGTCAGGCTCGCGCCTATACTTATTTACTTACTATTCCATTAATTTCTAGGCCTTTTCTAGGTTTATATAGGCTACTTTCCAGGCCTCTTCTAAGCGTTTAGCGTAATGCTAGGCTTCCTTATAAGATAGTTTTTCGCGTATAGTCTATAGCCCTTCTGTTCTTTCCTAGTTAAAGCTTATATAGGGTAAGTACCCTATTTCTAGCTAGATAGGTATAAATCCTATAGAGTTATAGGGTAGGGTAGCCTGGGCGTAGTATATTAGGGATAGTAGTTTGGCCTAATTATCCTAAAAGTAGTTAACAAAGGGTCGGAGTCTCTAGTCTAAATACTAGTTTACAATCTCTGTCTAGCCGTCTATCTGGGGGTAGTATTCTATAGAAAGCCTTAGCCTAATACCTAGGATCTAGGTAAACTTATTCTAAAAGGCTAATATAAATTACGGCCTGTAATCGGATATAATAGTATCTAGTGGTCTATAAATATGGTAGATATAGTAGATATATAGTTAGGCCGCTTCTTTAGTATTAATATTCTTATAACAGGGAATTAAGAACGGGCGCTTACTAAAACGGTCGACTATAACTATAGCCATATCATATCCGTTACGGTCTATAGGTAGCTTATAGAAATCTATAGAGATATACTGCTAGGGGCGCTCTAGTATTAGGAGTGGTTTTAACAGTTCTGGGGTCTTGTCTCTTGGAATTATAGATCTATAGCAGTTATTGCAGTTCTATATATAGCGGTTAATATCTATAACCATTTTAGGCTAGTAATAGCGGTCTTAAATAATCTTGCGGGTCTTATTCTTTCTAGGGTAGGCCGTTAATACTTGGGTATATACCTCTGCAATAAGCTAGGTCCGTAAATTCTGTTCCTTAGCTACTACTAGCTATTCTTAGTGCTTAAGTAGTCCGTTTTTAAGGGACTATAGGCCTATAGTATTTTTTGCCCTTTTACGGTATTCCTGTAAAGAAGGGGCTGTACGGTTTACTTATAGCAGTTTATTAATAAAGTCTAATCCTAAGAAATTAATGGGGTATATCTTAGCTTCTATAGAGTCTGTATTTAGTTCTGCTTATATTTAGGGGTTAAGGTGCTCTAACTATAGCAGCATCTAGGTCCGTAATGTAATCTTTACAGCCATCTGGTTATCTAGGTCCTGTTTATGCTATATAAGGGCATCTACACGGTTAGTTGCGCCTAGCTTATATATAATTAAGAAATTAAACTAAGATAGAATGTCTGCCTAGCGCGCCTGCCAGGCTATAAGGGCTTTAGTTATTATAAAGTATTCTAAGGCCTTATAATCTAAAACTACCTAGATAGGCCTAGGGATCCTTTTTAGCTATACACGCTAGTACTAAAAGCTAGAGATAATAGCCAGCATCTCTTTGTTATAAATGTGGTAATTTAACTTAGTATCTATTATAGTCTTTAAATAGTATGCAATAGGGTACTATTTTCTATCTAGCTGTATCTGGGAATATATAGCAGCTATTACACTATTAGAAGTATCTGTTTCTAGCCTTAAGGGCCATTTTAAGTAAAAATAGGCCAGTAACAGAGCAGAGACTAGCCGTTTCTTAAGTTCGTTAAAAGCCTATTTATACACGGCATTAAAATAGAAGGGTTAAGTCTTTTTAGTAAGGCGGTTTAGAGGCCGCGCAATTCTGCTATAATTTTTAATAAAGCGTTAGTAGAAGTTGCAGAAGCCTAAGTGTAACAGTGCAAGTATGGGAGAATTGAGTGAGCGACTTAATTGTAAATGGAGATCTAAAGTGTCCATATATACACGAGGAAGGTATGGAAATAAATGGAAGGGGAGACGAATACGTAAGCAAAACAGCGTGATACGTAAGTGATACGTAGGCGATACGTAAGTGATACGTAGGCGATACGTAGGCAATACGCAGATAAAACAGTGGTGGTTTGGCAGGGTACCGTAGTCGGTTACACTAAGAACAACTATATTCCTTTTACAGTCCTTAGGGATTCCTATTAATTAATTATAACCATTTTTTTTAGGTCTGCCTTAATTCTATTTATACTAATAATAAACCCTAAATACTTAGTGCGCTTAACACTAAATTCTAACTTCCTAATATTGGCCTAGAGACTAGCTTTATGGAGCCATTATAGGACTCTATAAACATATTCCTTATATTCTAGTTCATTCTTAGAGTAAATTATAATATTATCTAGGTAGGCTGTGCAGAAGTTATTAAGGTAGTTAAAGAGTACATTATTTATATACCGCTAGTATATAGCTGGTCCGTTAGTTAGTCTAAAAGGTAATACTTTATATTTATATAATCCGTAGTAGGTTTAAAATATAGTAAGATCCTTAGATCTGGGGTCTATCCTAATTTAGTAAAAGGTCTGGCGGATATTAAGCTTTATAAAAATCTTAGCCTTGCTTATATAGGCTAGTGTTTCTTTAAGTAAGGGTAGCAGATATTGGTCTTTGTGGGTTACATAGTTTAGTTTATAGTAGTTAATATAGAAATGGAGTCCGTTATTAGGCTTTTTTATAAAGAGAATAGGTAAGGTAAAGGGGACTTGGCTAGGCTTAATAAAGCCCCTATTAAGGTTATTAATAAGGTACTGCTTAGTGGCCTATAGCTTATTAGTAGATTGCTGGCGGAGGGGGCTATAGCTAAGGGTATTTTCTTTATTTGGTTTAATTTTAATCTTATAGTTTTATAGTTAGTAAGGCGGGAGTATATTAGATGCTGCCTTAGAGAATATATTCTTAAATTCCTAGTATTAGTAGGGTAGTTTCCATTCTACTAATTAATTTTATATAAGCTAGTTATAAAGGCAATAGTATTAGGTTAGACTAAGTTCTGGTAGAATCCTATAGCGCCAATATAGTAGATATTAATTGGCGGGAGGTCTATAGATTTCTTTACAGTTAGTTATTAGGCTATATTTTGCAGTATGGGGTCTATAAACCCTTTTAGCTCCTGTTCTATCTTCCATAAATTATCCCTCTAGTCTATAGGTTTAGTACGGCGTTTAATATTCCATACTGTTCTTTATAGCTGTATAGGGTTTAAGCTAACTGGCTTATTACTAACTTCCTAAGTTCTTAATGCGGGTAGCGTAGTAGGGATAAGCTAGGGGCGGCATAGTATCTAGATCTGTTCTGGATCCTATTATATATCTTTTTTAAAGGCCTAGTCCCTACGTATAGCGTCGGCCTAGTAGATGGTATTAATCTAAGGTTATATAAGGTTCTCTATTATAATGCTAATCTCTTTTATAAAAGAAGGTATAGGGGGTAGGTCTTTAGGCCAGATAAGCTGTCTATTCCGTATATTAAGTTATAGGCCTAAGTAGGCTAGCTATTTTCTTCCTAAAATTATATTATAATTTCTGAGGTCTGTAATAAGGAAGGGGATATTATACTACCTTTGTCTATTAACGCGGAGGTAAATCCGTAAGATAGTTATAATAGGTAGGCCTATTCGCCCATTATATCCACGGATAGAAATTGGCTTAGGCAGTTCCTTAACAAGTATATTTAAGAAGTTAACCAGTTTTACAGCACACTAGGTATTTATTAAGGTAAAGGCATTTACTCTAGAGTTAGCTAAAGTAGAGGTTAAGACTTAATATCTATTACAGAATAAAGTATAAGGGATAGTGTAGCTTTTTCCACTAATTAACTAACCTAGATTAATATGTAATATATTAATCCCTTTTACCCCTAGGGGTTTTCTTTCTCTAGCTCTATACTATCCTCTTAAATTAATAAGACTTTATCCTTTTTTATATTTGTGGGGCAGTCCTTTATAAAGTGGTCTTTTTATCTATAGTTAAAGTAAGCTCCTTAATTACTAAGAGCCTAGATATAGGGGTTGTTATATATAGGCCGTGTGTATATAGGAAGTACGGTAGGGCTTACCGCACGGCTGCTTATAGGGTTGGCCGTGGGTAGTACGGCTAGTGTAAAAGGAGTTGCGAATTGCGTGGGGCCATTATAGGCTATTCTTGTAGTGTCTATAGTCTAGTTCAAAGCATTTCTAGCTTTTAATTATTTAGTATATGCCTTAATTTAATAGAGGCCTTAGTTAATAACTAAGTAGTAGTCCGTAAGTTCCTTTAGTATTTATATAGTAGTAAAGACTGGTAGTATAGCGCGCTATAGATCTAGGGTAAGTTTGTTAAAGAGGTTGGGTAGTAAATCTTCTTGGGGGATTTAAGCTTGGCTAGCTAGGTGCAAAAAGGGGGTCTAGAAGGCTAAAAAGGTCTCCATTATTTTTATTGTTAGGCTTTTATAGTTAAGGTAGGCGTTTTATACCTTAAAGGGGTCCTTATAAATAGAAGATAAGTAGTTAATTATTTCTTCTTTAGAAAGGAATGGGTCTATTAAGTCTTAGGTGTATTACGGGCGTAAGTGCGTTTAGGTATTCCTATCCATACGGCCAAAGATATAAGCCATTTTAGCTTAGGTAGTGGGGAAGTGATTTATATTAACTTTAAGCTTATCCTATAACTAAAGCTTCCAATTATTAAAGGTGGGGTTAGTTTCATCTATAAGCAGTAGAGGGTCTATAACCTTTGCGGACCGTAACAATACAAATGCTATATATTGGGCTAGGGTCTTAAGGACTATAGTAAGCCTTTAGGTGTCTAATAATTCGTTACTAGCTATAGGTGTATCCCTAGCTTTAAGCAGCTCTCGGAGCCGCTTAATTTTAGCATTAGCTACTATAAGCTTTTTTTAGGGGTTTAAAACGGTGGTTGTTTTACTATTAGAGGTATTTACAGGTCCTATAGCGGCTTTACTAGCTATAGTGTTTCTTGGCATAGTAGTACCGTTAGGTAATTTCTAGTAGGGGTTCTGGTCTATGCGTGTCTTTAAGGTCTATTATATTCTTTTAGGTTCTATTTTTTAGTTCTTAATATCTGTTCTAGTTCTAGTCTTGGTTCTATAGATATATTTTAAGTTCCTTCTTAAAAAGAAAGGGTAGTTAAGCTTTAGATAATGTTAAGGACTTATTTAATTAAGGTATATACACTGTAGGGAGACGCGGGCAAGCCTATATAATTAGTAGTCTAAAAATGAGAATTTAAAGCTAGAGAAAGGAAAGGAGAAAAAGAGCAGCGCCGGTTAAAGTAGGGTTCTTTTATACGGTCCTTTAGTTACGTAACCGCAAGTTCTGCTAAGTTCTGCTAGCCAAGTTCTACCGTTTTCTGCCAGGGCCGTCTCTTTTACGCTTATATACGCCGTACCTATAATAAATTTTAATTAAATCTAGGTGGCTAAACTTGTCGTTAAGTATTTTAAATATTATAGATTAATTAAACTTATAGCGGAAAGTGTTAGTAGCCCATATTATAAGGTGTTTTTATATAGGGTAAGGGTGCTTATATTAGTGGCTATAGATCTTCTAACGCTTATAGTTAGAAATACTATAATAACAATGCCTTTTAGGATTTTGGCTTCTTGCTATATTAAAGAGATAGAATTAAGTATAGGGAGTAAGATTTGAAGGTTATTTTAATGGAATTTAATCGTTATATAATAAGTATTAATAGCTAAACTAGCGGTAAGGAACTACTAGATTAGCTCTATAAAATACTAGCTATACTAGTTTTAGTAAAGAAAACTTAACAATATTATTAATAGTTAGTATATCGTAATATTATACCAAATTTTTTTTTAATTAAGAGGTGCAGATTATAATATAGAGTATATTGTTATAAATAAATATTGTACTAATATAACGGTGCTAGGGCGCGTTACCTATCAAATTCTACCAAGTTCTGCCATATTCTACCACCTATTATATTGTTATATACTATCTGGTACTATTTCTTACTATTTCTTACTATTAGCTCGCCTACTACTAGCGCCTTAGCGACCCCTTGCACCTTATTAGCCTCTAAGAGTCTTCTTCTCCCTCTTCTCCTTAGCTTAGTATTCTTGTATAGTAGCAATCCATAAGCTTTAGTTTAGAAGTATTTGTGCAAGCCTGTTATATTATACTAAGCTCTCCCTATATTGCCTGGGAAGGCCTTAATAATATCCCACCCTAAAAGAAGACCTTTGTCTGCAATAACGCATTAATACGTTATACTTAAATATTAAAAAACTTATACTACCACGCCTAGGAAGGCCCTAATAATATCCCACTTTATAGGCTAGATTATACTTAACCTAACCCCTAAAAGAACCCTAGAATTAAAACCAAATTATATAATTCTAATAAACCCTAGAAAGCCAATAATGGCACCTAAAGCGAGCTTATCTAAAAGACCTACCTTTACCTAAGAGGAATATAAGATCTAATTAGGAATAAAAATTAAAAATAACGTTATAGATATACATGAGCAGATTTGTGCCCTTATAGCTAATTAAAAGGTTAATTATCTTTAAGCCTAAAGTATATAAGAGACCCTAAAGGAGATTCTGGAAAGCCTTACTACCTTATAAAATAGCCCAGCCTCCCCTTTATAAAGCCTTAGTTAACCCATTTACTTAACCAAATATAATATACTAAAGAGTACAGACATAATAATAAAATAATTAAAGTCCATTAAGCTCTTTAACCCTTAACTACTATTTAATAGGATAGACCCTACCTTTAAGAATTAGAGGATCTAAGTATAAGGAAAGCTCTATATTAACTATAACTATTTCCTATCTAAAGAAGCTAAAATGCTCTACCTCTTTGGTTAAACCATTAGGGATGCCTAGTAATACCTCTAGGCTAAGTTTAAGGACGAGTTATCTATTTAGTTTATATTTGTTAACAAGATAATATAGCATTTGGCTACTATCTATATTAATCTAAATAAAGTATAGGAAACTTGTTATAACTATAACCGCCTAATAATAAAATTAAACTAATTCTTTGCTAAGTTTTAGACCTAATTCTTATACCTAGTAGGTAAAGGCTAGGTTCCCCTTAAGAACTATTGTTTAGACCTATATAATAAGCTAACAGTCCAACTATAAGAGAAGATTATGGTAGCCTTAGACAACCTACTAACCTACTAAAGACTTGCAACCTAATATTTATTACTAGATTTAGAACTAAAACAAATTAATGCTTATTCTAATTAACTAAAGAGATCCTATAACAACTAGAACCTATCTACTATACTAATAGGAGCTGGTATTAGAAGATAAACTATAACTACCCTTATACTAAAAGTGGTTATAACTACCTACCTATAAGCCTTATCCAAATCACTATATACTACGCCTTTAGCCAATGCTTATTATAATACCGTAATTAACCCTACTATAGTTATATACTTTAATTGCAAAAAGGATAGTTACTTTACTACATCCTGCCTAGAGCTAAAGGATATAGGTAATATTAAGGAGATAGAGAAAGTGTAATGGGACTAGCCCAGTTATAATAGGAATGTCTCGGTGAAATACTCGACAGATAAATTCCGAAGCTTTGACCAAATTCTGCCGAATTCTGCCAGCTTAATCGACTTCTGCTAAGTTCTGCCAGATTAATTGAATTCTACCGAAAACCGTTAAAGACCGCGTGCGTATATACGCACGTATTAACCACCAAGCCCCTAAATATTTAATTATATGATTCTCTTGTTATTCCTTTCTCTTTTTTACGCAATGTCTTGTACTCTGCAAGAGCTATATACCCATAGATTTAGATAGAATTTATATTGTTCCTTTAAATCTTCCCCAAAGCCTCTTCGCGCCCTTATATTATGTTATGTTAAAATAACTACTATTAAAATGGCAAATGAACCTAAATCCATTTTAATAACCATAAGTATTATGACCCTAGTTAGGGAACAGTTAACTATAATGCAACAGTCCTTTGTAGAAGCCTTAGCTTAGTAGCGGGCTATACTAGAAGCCTAACACTAACAATTAATGGAAGCACTCCGCGAAGAACTCTGTAATATTAAGGTACCTATATTACAGACCCTAATAACAACATCTATAAATAAGATTAATATAACGGTATCTAAACCTGGCCCGTTAAATAAGAATATAGAACTAGTAATAGTAGCTTAACCCATATATATAATAAACTAAATACCTATTACAAAATCTGAAAAGCTCCCTGATCCTTTAATATTTAATAGAAACTAAAATAACCTACATCCCTTTATAACTAAGCTTTGTCTTAAACTCTTAATAAACTATAATTAATACCCTACTAAAGCTAGCAAGGTTAGCTATAGAATGTCCTAATTAAGTAAAGATGCTGTATAAACCATGGATCCATTCTTCCGTAATAGTACTTTTGTTAATTTTAAAACCTTTATCTCTCTACTAGAATAAATGTATAATAACGCCAGGCGCGAATATATAGCTGTTACTAAACTTAAAAACCTATAATAACGGAACCAAGATTTTACTAGCTTCTTTTTGGAATTTTTAGGCCTTATTGGAGAGCTAGATTGGAATGAAGCTACTAGAGTTACTGCTCTTTGATAAGCTATCTTAGATGAGATTAAAGCCTAGCTAGTAGGTAGGGAACTGCTAAAAAACCTATCTGAATTTGCTATGATATGTTAACGAATTAATAAGGACCTTTAATATAATAAATAGACTTATTCCCTAAAGTTAACTACACCTTATATTTAAAACTCTATAAAACCGGTATATGCTTTAAGGCGCGATCCTTCTCCAAGACCTAAAAGCCCTATATATAACCCTATGGACCTTAATGCTACCCAATTCTATACACCCTTGGGAACTAATAAATGAAGAACTTAAGCCATAAATGGAGAATGCTTTGGATGTGGTAAAAAAGGATATATTTAAAAGCATTGCCGAACTTACCCTTTTGAAAAAGTCCGCTATAGTTCCTCCTGATCCTTAAGTCGTACCTAATCCTTAAATTATACCCGTTCTTTAAGTCGTACTTACTTCTTAAATTGTACTTGGACGTCACGAAGCACCTTACCTTTGGTTAACTTGGAAAATAAATTGTCCTAGGGCCAAGTTGCGCCTTAGGATATAAAGTGGAAGAGTATAAGTATCTAGGCTCTTCTAGCGCTAATACACAGCATAACTCCCTTAATGTACTTAGCGAAATTTAAATACTTAAAAAATGGAAGGAGGTATAAATCCTAATAGATAGCGGAGCCACTAGTATGGGCTTTGTTAATATAAACTATATAAAAACTTAACGCCTAAATTAAAAAAAACTTAATAAGCCCTAAGGCCTATAAGGCTTTAATGGCAAACCCTTAATATATGGCGAAATAACGTACTATGCCCTAGTAAAAATGCAAATAGGCAAATACCTTAAATATATCTCCCTGTTTGTTACACCCTTAAAGTAATATAAAGTTATACTTAGACACGGATAGCTAAAACGACACGACCCTTTAATTAGCTGGGTTAAAGAAATACTAAAGTTCTGTATAACCTACTGCTAAAGTCATTGCTTAAAAAACCATTTGCCCTATAAACATATATATAACTATTTAAATTTAACACAATATAAATTACCCTTACTATAAGCCTTAAACCAAAATAATAAAGCTATAACTGCTGATTATAGTAAAGGCTATAAAGATCTTATGTTAAAACCTCTTAAAATTCGTATAATATAGGCCGCGCCCTTTATCTTGTTAGCAAAAAGATAAGATTATAAAATCTTTACTGTGACTATAGAAGATATTAAGAAAGCACTAGAATCAAAACAGTATATTAATCCTCAACCTCTTATACCTAAAGAGTACCATAATTTAATTAATAAGTTTAAAAAACGATTTATAGACTAACTAGCCCTATACTAAGATAAGTATAATTTTAAAATAGAACTTAAGCCTAGTATGATACTAAAGTTCGGTCCGCTATATGGTATATTATAAGAAGAACTGCTTATAATATAATAATACCTTAACAAGCATTTAGAAAAAGGATTTATTCGCCCTAGTTAATCTCCATTTACCTTACCTGTACTATTTATTAAAAAGCTAGGAGGAGGCCTAAGATTCTATATTAATTATTAAGCTCTAAACGTAATTACAATCCGAAACTAATATCTAATTCCCCTAATTTAAGAGACGCTTAACTATTTAGTGAAGGTATAGTACTTTATAAAGCTTAATATAGTCGCCGCCTTTAATAAAATCTGTATATATAAAGGAGATAAGAAGTATATAGCTTTTTATACTTAATGGGGACTCTTTAAATACCTAGTAATACTGTTTGGTATAAAGAATGGTCTTAGTACGTTTTAGTAATATATTAATAATACGCTTTATAAATCCCTTAATGTATTTATTACCGCGTATATTAATAATATCTTAATTTACTTATCCTTGCTTTCTAAATATTAAAAATACGTTAGAATGGTCCTTAAACGACTACAAGATACGGGCTTATAATGTAATATTAAGAAATACAAGTTCTACGCGTCTAAGGTTACGTACTTAGGCTTAATTATATCCCGCAACAGAATTAAAATAGACCCTAAGAAAGTCGCTGCAATTATAAACTGGGAAAGCCCTAGCAATGTATAAGACATTTAAGGATTTCTAGGATTTGCAAATTTCTATTAATGATTTATTAACTACTTCTTAGAAATTGCCTAGCTGTTAGTAAACCTAATAAAGAAGAACGTAAAATTTAAATAGACCGTTAGATATAAATAAGCTTTTAAAGACTTAATATATTGCTTTATAACTACTCTAATTTTTACTTACTTTAACCCTAACCTTAAATATATTATTAAAATAGATTTGTCTAATTATGCGCTTAGGGGAGTGTTATCGCAATATAATAAGAACGGCGAGCTATGTTTAGTAGCCTTTCTCTCCTAGAAACTCGCCCCTGCTAAATTAAACTATAAGATATATAATAAGGAACTGCTTGCGATTATTAGATACTTTGAATAATGGCGTCCTAAACTTAAAGGATTATTGTTCTTGATATGTGTGTTAACGGACCATAAGAACCTATAGTACTTTATAACTATAAAGCAATTAATGTAGCGCTAAATCCGTTAGGCTAAATACCTCTTATAATTTAACTTTAAGATTATATACTAACTGGGCAAACTTAATTAGAAGCCTAATATATTAATATAATAATTATAGGACCTACCTGTAAACACTTTAGATAAATAAATTATAAATTAATTATGGATCTTACTGCCCCTTAAATGTTTTAAAAAACTATATCTTATATTCCTAGACACGGAACTTAATAGAAATGAATTAGAAGTTAATAAATAGGAAATAGAAATTAATAAGTTAATAGAATATAAATATAAGAACAATATATGGATAATAGATGTAATAAAAGCGATTTAAATAGGAAAATGACAGTATAAGGATATTATACTTACTGAATGTGAGATTTAAAATAACTGATTGTACTATTAATAAAAGATAGTAGTTCCGAATTCCGAACCTTTATAATTTAAGATACTTAAATTTATACACGACTTCCCTATAGTAGGGCATCCTGGCCGTGTAAAAACTTATAAGATTGTTTAATAAGTATACTACTGGCCTATAATACATAACTACGTACAAATAAGGAGCTCTTGCTGCATCCGGCCCAAAAAGACCAAAACTAACCAAAAGAACCCTGAAAAACACCCTGAGAATCCCCCTGAGATGCTTGCATCGCAGGGGAGGCACACGTCGACCGACGGTGGCTCACACTCGCGCGTGACCGCCAGATCCACGCCCAACAACGGCCCTCCACAACAAAGACGGGCGAATACCACACCACAAAGCGGAAATACCTCTATTAAGAAGGCATCTGATAAAATACAAAGCCTACTGGACGCGTCTAGTATCTAGAATTACGGGGGAGTAACTATTAGCCATAACAAACTAATATAGCTAGCAGAATGGCTCCGCTAGTCTAGCGAACCATAGGCGCCCTTCTAGCAAACCCTTAATTAAATCCTCTAACGGCTAAGCAAAATTAAAAATAAATAAAAACCCCCCTTACTAGCAAACCGCACCTAGGCCGCTATAGCTGTGCTTTTATAGCATAGGGAACCCACCCCCCTTAAGACAATAACTAGGTATATAATTATAATATAACTAAATATAAAAAAAGCAGAGGGGCTTAGGGGATAATTAGAAACGGAAGTCCTTATAAAGATTTGTAAAGAGGTCTATAACGTAGTTACGGTCCAATACCTTAGGAGTAGAGACATTAGAGTCACCCTAAAGGACTAATAGGTAAAGGAACGAGCCATAAAAGTAGAGGATAGGCTAGGAGAACGTATTAGCATAAAAGTGCTTTATAAAGATTACTTAGTTAAAGTCCTAGCGGTTCCTATAAGCCTTAGGGTAGAAAAGGGACGCCAGGCGGACAACACAGCAACTATATAGGAGATAGTAAAGCAAATAGAACGCCTTATACTAGGTCTTAAGATTACCTAAATCTAATAGCTTTAATAGGAAAATATAAACCAAGCAAACAATAAGAATAATAAGAGGATATAAGGGTCGCTAGAGACTTGCTAGGGAGATATTAGTTAAACGTATAGCTCCCTTATTGTTAGTATATATATACTAGAAATGCAAAAACTTCTTATCTAAAAAGGAATAATTATAAATGGCCTTATATATAACGCAAGGCTCTATAACTATAGACTATGCCTAGAATAATACTACCGCTATATATAATAGGGACACACCCAATCCACATACGCAGTATAGGTATGCTGCGGTCACTATACAGGCCCCTATAATATAAGACACTGCTTAAATTAAGACTAAATAAAATACGTAAACTGCCACCGAAGCACATATAAGGCATAGGAGAGAGAAGACTGCATTAAATACAGGAGACAGAAGGTAAGGGCTTAATAGCTACGGGAATAACTATACGCTAAGTTATATAAATAGAAACAACAGGCAATAAATTAGGGGGACGTAGGTACCTTCCTAGCGTTTCCTACCTTTAGCACTAGGGGGCTAGGCCAGCCATCCCAAGCCTTAACGGGCTAGAAGCGGCGCCACGCGACATTACTAGACTAAATAGGGATATAAGGGTTACAGGGGACATAAGGGAGAAAACGCCCTATAGGAAGACCCCTATAGACAGCTATAGTAAGCTTAAGACTAGGATAATTAAGAATTAGATTTAACGCGGTAAATATAATATTTATAGCCGACCTATAAAGGGTATATAGCCAACCAGTAAGAACAGGGGAAGAACTAAAGATAATAACAGATTTAGATATAGAAGCGCTAGTAGGAACACAAGATATAGAAATAGAAAGCTCTATATAAAATAAGTAGCGACTAGGATATAGATATAAGAGACAGAAGTTCTAAATATTCTAGAGAAAGTGGAAACAGAAGAAGCGAGGAACAAAAAAAAGGCAAAGAACTCTTATTAGGGGTCCGCTACCTATCTATTATATAATATAACTGCGGCAACACAAACCACTGTCTTGTAAGGCCCTTACTAGATAGTCTAGACCTAGAGAAACACTATATCCTTACTATATAAGAGCTGTACTACAACACCTATATATAATTAATATACTGCCCCTAAGGATTCTAGCTTCTATATAAACCAAAAGCAGCTATCTATATATGCTTTATAATTAGTAAGGCTATTAGCCTGTCCTTATAGTTATAGCAGGCAGTTAACCTAGATATTGCAGTTATAACAATCCAGATATATAGGGGACCGGTATAAATTATTAATGTGTATAACCCTAGGGTTAAAGGGGTCCTATAAACAGAGAATATTATATCGGTAATAAGCTTACTAAAAACCGAAGGTATAGAGTTTATCCTATTAGGAGACATAAACCTCTACTACCTATAGTAGGGGGGTATCTATATTGCTACTAAACAATAGGCAGAGTGCCTATTAAGAGCTATAGATACCTAGGGCCTTAAGTTGGCCACCCCCCTAGAAGCAATTATATAGCAATAAGAAACCTCTAGAAGTACAATTAACCTCACATTTATAGACAAAGGCCTATACTAGAGACTCAAAAGGTGCAACCCTAAAAAAGAATGGGCACTTGCTTTAAACCATATCCCCATCCAGATATAGCTAGATTTAGATATTAAGGCGCAACTAAGTAGCAAAAGATACGTAATAAGGAAGCTTAAAACAGATAGTTTCCTTAATATAGTTAAACAATAACTTTAAGACCTAGAAGAAATCCACCTAATACCAAACAAGCGAGGCTTATTAGCTACCCCTAAGGAAATTAACCAAAGACTAAAAAGGATCCAGGTAGCAATTAAAAATAGGCTAGAAGAGCACTACCCAATCTTAAAACCGGGCCCCTACACGCGACATGCATAGTCCGCATAATGCGCGGTTCTTATTACTAGCCAATAACAAGTAAGAAGGAAATATACAAGTAGCTACAATCCTAAAGACAAAAGATAATACAAAGACACAAGAAACCAGTTAAAGAATACCCTAAAGAAAAAAGCAAGAAACAACTAGAAACGGTTTATAAATAAGCACACTTCTAACTTAAGCCTCCTCTATAACAAGGGCCTTTAGGCTATAGCGAAATGGGTAAAGAAAAAGGCAGGGTATTTAGTAGAAGACCCACACCTACCACCCCTATAAAGAGTAGGGGAACCATAGGCTACTAACAATAATAATAAAAAGGTAAAGATTCTTATAGAAAGGTTCTTCCCCTAACCAGCTCTAGCAGACTTTAGCAATATTACGGGTGAAACACTAGTAACTCACCTAAGGGTTAACAGCGACATAATAATAGAGGAAATAGCCAGAACTATTAGCCACCTTTTAAATAATACAGCACTAGGACTAGATGGGATTCTAAATAAGGCCTTAAAAACCTATAGACTACTTATAGCACCCTAGCTTATAGATATAGCCAGAGTATACTTTACCATAGGCTACTACCCATAACTTGGAAGATCCATAACAATAGTTATTTTATGGAAAAAAGGTAAAGCAGATTACTTAATCCCAGAAAGCTACCGCCCTATTGCCCTAGAAAACACCCTCAGCAAGATCTTAGAAAAGGTAATAGCGGACTATATAATAGATATAGCTAAGGAACACGCCCTACTACCATAAAGCCAAATAGGGGCAAGAAAGAACCGCTTAATACTATTAGCACTTATGCTACTCGCTGCCACCATTAAATCTATATAGGCGATACGAAGGGACTTTATAGTATTAATGCTTAGCCTAGATATTAGTGGTGCCTATAACAACGTACCCCATAAGTGCCTCCTATATATCCTTAGGGCAAAGGGCTTCCTAAAATAGATTATATAATTTATTTAAGGGTTTATAGGCCAGAAAGAAATATTACTAATCTTTAGCGGATACCAGAGCCCCCCTATTACAGTTATAATAGGAATACCCTAAGGATCACCCCTCTTGCCTATACTCTTCCTTTTCTTTATAAGCAACCTACTAGACTTCTTTAAGGAAGGGGCGACCTAGGGGATAGGCTTTATTAACAATACAAACCTAATTATATACAGGCCAACAGCCGCAGAGAACTATAGAACACTAGAGAAAGCCTATAACATCTATATAGAATAGGCAAGATAACATAGAGTCCAATTCTTACTAAAGAAATACCAGCTAATCCATTTTATAAGAAAACGCAACTAATCTATAGATCTCTAGCATGTAATTTATATCTAAGGCTTTAGGGGTTAACCAGTTCAGGGCCTAAGGGTATTAGGAGTATGGGTAGATAGCAAGCTCCAGTAGAGCGCATATGCAGCATAAGCAGCCCGTAAGGGCTAAGTACAGTATATTATATTATCTAGGATCATTAATTCTACATAGGGTCTATACTTCTAGAGGTTACGCCTACTATACACAGCAGTTATCTGGCCTACTATAACATATAGATCTAGTATCTGGGCTATTAGTAAAACCAAAAAGGGCCCCCCTAAATCACTCCTTAAACCACTCTAAAAGGTCCAGACAGCATGCCTCTAGAGTATAATAGGCGGGTATAAGCAAACGGCTATAGCACTCCTTAAGAAGGAAGCCAATATCCCCCCCCTATAACTATATATTGAAGCCGCCGTAATGCAAAGGGTATAAAATAAACGCAACTCTAACGTTATAAAGTATATCAAGACACGCCTAAATAAACTATAGAGGGACCCTAGGGTGCCTTATAGGAGAACAATCCAACAACCCTAAAGTAGGGAAGATATACTAGAGAAACAGGTAAAGAAAGCAGAAGAAGAATGGTACAGTATTAGGGCCCAGGCCTATATAAAGGAGAAAGGAAGACGCGCAAAAGGCCAGCAAAGACAACAGTAAGAAAAAGAAAGGAGCCAAAGTAGAGCATAAAAAAACGCTGGGAAACCATTAACTATAATATAATACTGGTTAGACCAGCGCTGGAGAGGCGTATAGGAGTTAAAGGTACAGAGGCTAACTTAGGCAAGAGTAACCCAAGCCACAGCATAGTTAACGCCATAGGAGGTAAACACTTAAGGGCTCCAAAAAGGCCTAATAAAGGCAGAAAATATAATAGCAACACTCCTAAGAACAGGAATAATAGGATTAAAAGATTAGCTCTACTAGATAGGCGTCCTAGTAGGTAGCCTAAAATGCAAATATAGCTGGCTAAGACAGATACTAAAACACGTAATACTATTATGCCCCTTACGCACTAACCAAGAAGCAATACTTTTAGTAGCTGGCATAGAGAACTATAATACACTACTCTTAATATAAAAAGGTCTTAAGGCGGTTACCTAGTGGCTTATTAGCTAAAATATACTAAACCAGTTCCGGGTTGCAAGGGAAATGGTAATAAAAGGCAATAGGGTGGGTATTAGGCGCCCCCTAATAACTCTACAGTAGTAGAGTAAAGTTTGCGATACTAGCGCGTCCGTAGGCTTATTACGGCAGCAGTGGTTCCCAAGGAGGTCAAAAAGTAAGGTAGTAGAGCACCACAGGTAACTCGCAGGCGCCTCGCAGGCGCCTCGTAGGCAAGTCCCTAAAGGCGGGGAGATAAATTATAGGGTTTTCTCAAATAGAGTTTTCTCCCCATATATATATAAGGAGTAGTCTGCGTGGGCCCAATAGGGATCCAAATCGGACGTTAAGCAATGAATAATAATAATAATAATATAACTACGTACAAAAATATGTTTAAGTATATAGGATATGTATACGTGGAAAGACCTCTTATATAAAGAAATAAGGAGTACTTTAACCGCTACTAATTCTAATATAAAAATAGCGCGACATCTTAATTAACTTTATAGTTGACTTGCCTAGTAGTAATAGGTTTATAAATATTATAGTAGTTGTTAACCGCCTTATAAAAATGCGATATATAATTCCCATAGACTTAATTAATGTGATATTAGTAGCCAAATGTTTTATTAAGTATATCTTTAAGCTATACGGACTTCCTAACTTAATAATATCCAACTATAGAAGCTAGTTTATTTTAGATTTCTAGCAAGCCTTATATAAATAATTAAGTATTTAAATACAACTCTTAACTAAATTCTATCTGGAGACAAATAGTTAAACTAAAATTGTAAACACGATTATAGAATAATACCTATAAATATACTACTTCTACCTACAAGACGACTAGGAAAAATGGCTGCCTTTAGCTGAGTTTATTATAAATAATACAATAAATGTATTAACAGGCGTAATACTATTCTACGCGACCTACGGACAAAACCCTTAACTTAGATTTAAACTATAACTCGAAATCAACATAATAGGACCCATAATTAAACGGATTTAGTTAATTAACGCGTATAATTTTATTAATTAAATAAAGCAGTTAATGGAACTATTATAAAGTAAATTAACGTACGCTTAAATAGTATAAGAATGGCATGCAAATAAAGGACGAGCTCCTGCATAGGACTTTAAGGAAGGTAATATGGTTTACCTAAATATACAAAACCTGTATACTTAACGGCCCTTAAAGAAACTTGATTGGAAGTTTGTGGGCCTATACCAAATTAAGAAGAAACTAAGCCCGTACGCCTATAAGCTTAAACTGCCAACTAAGATAAAAATACACCTAACGTTCCATATAAGCTTATTGCAACCTTTAAAAGATGACCCTATAACTTATAAAATTCCGCTGCCACCTCCTATAATTATTAACAACAGTAACAGTTCTTACTTTGTTAACTTAATTAATAATATACAATGGAAAACACGATCTAAATAATTTAAACTTTTTATTAAGTGGGAAGGATATAAAATATAAACCTAGGAAACCTATGACTAAGTTAAGGCTGACGCGCCTTCCCTGGTAAAAGAATTCTATAAAGACCATCCTTTGCGGCCTACTTTGGCTGGATAGACACAATATAAAGGCAAATGACTGTCACCTAATATAAAGATATAAAACATAATAGTAGGAAACTCAAATTTAAAAAGAACTTAAAAAGTATTACGATGTTTATAAGACGGTCATATAACACGCAAGATGTTAAGGAACTTTAACCGCCGGTTAAAGTTGTTTAATTGGTTAGATTTGCCTTGCTAAGAACGCCACCTAACACTAAAATATAACCCGCGATAAAATTATAAATTCTTAACTAAATTGAATTATTTTGAACCTTCGGCTAAAGGGGGGGTACTATAATGGGACTAGCCCAGTTATAATAGGAATGTCTTAGTGAAACACTCGACAGATAAATTCTAAAGCTTTAACCAAATTCTGCTAAATTCTGCTAGCTTGATTAACTTCTGCCAAGTTCTACCAGATCAATCAAATTCTACCAAAAACCGTTAAAGACCGCGTGTGTATATGCGCATGTATTAACCACCAAGCCCCTAAATATTTAATTATATGATTCTCTTGTTATTCCTTTCTCTTCTTTACGCAACGTCTTGTACTCTGCAAGAGCTATATACCCATAGATTTAGATAGAATTTATATTGTTCCTTTAAATCTTCCCTGAAGCCTCTTCGCGCCCTTATAGGAAGAAGAAATATCTAATAAGTTAGGAAAAGAAAAACCCTAGGGAAAGACTCCTCCCTAAGGTATCCTATTAATCTTAAAGAGATTAATTTAAGTTAGCTAATAGGTGGAAAACACTTTATAGTTCTATATATAGTATCTTAAAATAGATATAGAGTTAATATAACTGCCCTTATTAACACTAAAGCAAATAGCTTTGCCTTTATAAATACTGTTTATATAAATAACATTGCTAAGTTCTTAAATGTAAATATTACCTAACTAGAGAAGCCAGTTTAAGTAAAAGGCTATAACGGCCAAGCTGGTAAACCGGTTACCCATATTTTAAAGCTATATATTGCTATTAATAGACAACGCCAGTTTAATATCCCCTTCTATATCCTAGACCTAGAGTCCTATAATATAATCCTTAGTCAAAAATAGATGTCCTATTTTAATATTTGGCTAAATATTTAATAAAGATAGTTTATCTAGCTAGAGAATAGACTAAAGTTACCCTCCTTTATTAGAGAAATCTGTACTAACTATAAGATATTAACCGTAAAGGCTAACCCTATTTACTAATAGGATATTAGGAACTGTAACCTAGTATTTACTTAAGAAGACGCCCGCTATAAAGCTGGTAAGAACTCTATACTAATAAGGATACTTCCCTAAAGGACTATAGTTAAAGAGGACTTTACTTATAGAAGTAAAACGGATAGTAATATAGACAACTTCCAAATTATAAAGATCCGGCTAATAGGGAAGAGGATATACTAATAGGATATAGAGGATAACCTTTAAAAGATGCAATAGAGCTAAAAGGAGTAAAGACTACGCTAATAAGCTAAAGGCCCCCTAGGCTACGGATACCTCTACTATTATATAACCCCCCTATAGTAAACATTACGGCAATTAGCGCTATAGGTTTCCACTTTAATATATATTAGAAGGACAATAAAGTCTTTATAACTAGCTTATATAAAATTAACTAGATTATTAATAAGAAGGAAGAAGGGCTAGTAGAGGAAACTAACAAGGAGCTAGTTAAACGCCTTCTTTCTATATACCTCCTAGACCATAAAAACGCGTTCTTAAAAGCAGCCTTAGATATACTGCCCCCCTACTAAACCTATAACTATAAAATTTAACTAGAGGCCAACAACTCTCTAGGCTATAGCCCCCTTTGCTAGCAAACTATAGAGGAACTAAAAGTAACCAAGCAGTACTTAATTGATAACCTCTATAAAGGGTTTATTAAACTAAGTTAGGCCCTTTTTATTTCCCCTATTTTATTTATAAAGAAACCTAATAAGGGCCTTTATTTCTATATTAACTATTAGAAACTAAACACTATTACTTAGAAAAACTGCTACCTCTTCCCCCTAATTAACAAGACCCTTATATATTTAAGCCGAGCTAAAATCTTTACTAAGCTTAATATCCGCTAAGCTTTCCACTAAATTAGGATAGACCCTATATTAGAGGATCTAATAACATTCCGTACTTACTATAGTTCTTCCTTTTAGACTAATAAATAGGCCAGCTACGTACCAACGGTATATAAATAATGTTCTTTTTAACTACCTTAATAAATTCTACACAGCATACCTAGATAACATTCTTATATACTTAGATAATAAACTTAAACACCAAGTTTATATTAAAAAGGTCCTAAAGAGACTGCAAAATACAGGCCTATAAATTAATATTAAAAAAATGCGAATTTAGAGTAAAACATATAAAGTACATTAGGTTTATTGTTAGTATAAAAGGGATTAAAGCTAACCTAAAGAAGGTTAAGGTAATCTATAACTAGAAACCCCCTTATACTATAAAAGGTATCCAGTCCTTTCTTAGCTTTTATAATTTCTACTATTAGTTTATCCGCAACTATAGAGTTATAGCTAAGCCTTTTATATAACTAACTAAGAATAATACATCTTTTATTTTTAACAATAACTATATAAAAGCCTTTAAGGAGTTAAAGGACCGACTTATCTCCTCCCTAATTTTTTATTACTACAACCTAAACCTTAAATTAATACTAGAAATGGATACCTCTAATAGGGTAGTAGTGGGGGTCCTTTTACAGCTATACCTAGACAGTAAATGGCACCCTATTGCGTTCTTTTTAAAAATAATGGCCCTAGCTAAGTATAACTATAAGGTGCATAATAAGGAAATATTAGCTATTATATAATTATTATCCTAGTGGTGTGTAAAGCTTAGAAACACAGACTCTTAGATTAAGGTCTATACTAATTATAAAGCCCTTAAGTATTTTATAATAATAAAGCAGCTTACTAGTTAACAGGCTAAGTGGGCTAAAATACTCTCCTAATTCTTCTTTACGATTATATACCACCCTAATAGGTAAAATTCTAAAGCTAATACTCTTACCTAGAAAGAATAGGACGTAGGACCACAGGATAAGCTAAAGGCTTAATACCAGATATATGCCCTCCTCTGCCCCAAACAGCTTAACCTATATATTCTTAAGAAATTAAGCCCTAAACAAAATAAGCTAGCGCCTATAAAAGGAGAGATCCTAAATAAACTAATAGGACTAATTAACCGCATCCTAATCACAAACCGTATAGCTAAGTCCCTAAAAGCCCTCCATAATTAAGCTATAGGAGGTAACCCTAATTTAGAAGTAGAAGACGGACTACTCCTATACTAAAAACGGCTTATAGTTTTAGATATTAATAACCTATAAATAGAGCTAATCTATAAAGCCTACTATTAAGTCTTTATAGCGCACCCTAGTTAAGACAAGACCTACTAACTACCATCGCCTTATTACTATTAGTAAGGACTCCTATCTAATATAGAACAATTTATTAAAAATTATTATGCTTATAAACACGCAAATACCCCCAAAAACTAAACTCCTAGATAGCTATAACCACTGCTAGTCCCTAAACGCCCTTAGCAATATATTATAATAGACTTTAAATTATTCCCAAAGAACAAACACGGCTATAACATGGCCTTTATAGTAGTTAACCAACTTAGTAAGTAAGCTATTTCCCTCCCTTACTTTAAGACTATAACTATAAAGGATATAGCCCGTATATATATTAACAACATCTACTAAATCCATGGCGCTCCTAAGTTAATTATCTCTAACCATAGACCCTAATTTATATTAGACTTCTAGGACGAATTCTACCGTATCTTTAGAATCTAAATTAAGCTCTCTACTATATTCTACCCTTAGACCAACAGCTAAACTAAGATTATAAACCAGTACCTTAACTAGCAACTCCGTCCCTTTATTAGCTACTACTAGGATAACTGGTTAGAACTACTACCTATAATAGACTATGTATAGCTTACGCTCCCTTATAATAGTATAGGAATGTCGCTATTTAAGTTACTCTATAGATATAAACCATAAATATCCTTTAGGGAGGCACCAGAACGGCAGCTAGTAGAGGACCGTCGCTAGAACTAGACAACTGTTGCTAGAACTAAACAACTGTCGCCAGAACTACACAACCATTACCAGAACTAAATAACGACTGTTTAAATAACTAGTTAGTAAACACTACGAACAATTTAATCAATTAATCGATTGAATTGAACCAGAGCTTTAATATCGGCCCGTTACTAAATTAAATTAAGGCCTCCTAGGGGGGCACCCTAGACAACTACCGTTTAAATATATAGCTAGCAAACGGCTATAGAGAATAGTTTAAATAAATTAGAGCCTTTAATTGGGCTAACCCCTCTTCTAAATTAAATTAGACACTAATATAGGTAGGTAGGTAGATAGGTAGGTAGATAAATAGATAGGTAGATAGATAGATAGATAGATAGATAGATAGGTAGATAGATAGATAGGTAGGTAGATAGATAAGTAGGTAGGTACATAGGTAGGTAGATAGGCAGGCAGATAGGTAAATAGGTAGGTAGGCAGGTAGATAAGTAGGTAGGTAGGTAGATAGGCTAGTAAGTAGGTAGGTAGGCTAGTAGGTAGGTAAGTAGGTAAGTAGGTAGGTAGGTAGATAGATAGGTAGGCAAGTAGGTAGGTAGGTATATAGATAAAAGAGAACCGTCGCTATATTATATTAAATTATCTAAAATAATATAATTTATTTTGCACTAACCGCGTAAACTAAGTAAATACTATTAAGTGTATAGGATAAATACTTAATAATAACCGCGCGGGAAGAGCAACGCTTATTTATTGCTTAAAGTAAGCAAGATATACACAATGCGCAAAAAGGGCATTATATATTAATTGCGTATTAAGTATAAAAAGGGCTTAATAGGGTAGGGGTACTACTTGCCCAGGTAACTGCAAATGCGCAATTAGCTGTACTACGTTGTTGGTTTCTATTAAATGCGGCAGTATATCGCTCCTTAGTCAATACTATACGCTACACATTACAATACGCGAAATGCGCATTTGGCCGCAATATGCTGCCAAATGCTGCAAAAATGCTAGTTAAAATTTTCCTGACGTATACGCTACAGTAATTATCCTTTACCTAAGTTATCGTATAAAGTATATTAAGTTAAACTAAGAAAAGAAGTGGTAGAAGCCTGCGCTTAATAGGGTTAAAGCTCTCTAGAAGATAAAGTATAGAGGAAATAGTCCTTCTACCCTAAATACTACAGATTTTCTAAAATAATTATCTCTAATAAAGGTAGCTAGTTTATCTTTATATTTAAAAAAAAACCAATTACCTAACTCCGCATTAAAGTACTATTATTTATAGTATACTACTTAGAAACGAATAGTTAAACGGAATATGTAAATACTATAATAGAATACTATATTTAGATATTATTAGCGACTTAGTTAATCGAGGCATAGGCACGGCAAGAGAGACGCGTAAGCCTGTACGATTAGATTGTCTATAAACAAGAATCTAAAGCTAGAGAAAGAAAAGGGGAAAAACGGAAGCATTGTTTAAAGTTATATATAATCCTCCGGTTACGTAACCGTACTTTACTATTATATAACGGTAATATAACGGCAATATAACGGCAATCTGCGGTAATCTGCTAGTACTATAATATTACCCCTCTCTAAAAAAGCCTGCCCTTAGGCTTTATAGTCTATATTATATCTATAGGGCGTTTTTATCTTTATATTCTTCTAGTAGCTTATTGTCTTTATTATACTAGTATTCCCTCTATTTGTCTAGGTATTTTAGCGGTCTAGGTTTATTAGGGTACCGGTTATAGAACTTCTAAAGCTTATAGGGACTACCTATAAAGTTTTATATAGAGTACTAAATAGGGTCCGGGTTATATCCTTTCTAACTAATATAATACTTTAATATTCCCCTTACAAGTTTATAGGCTAGTATTTCTTTAATTTCCTATTTATTATTACTATTAACTTCAATTAGCAGGGGCGGTTTATTCTTTTATTTATAGCTTTCTATAGCTTATCTAGCGAAAAGATAAAGTGGACCTTGATTAAATCTAGAAGCTTTACTTTGTATAAGTTGCCTATCTTCTTAAGGACCTTATATGGTCCTACTATTTAATAGTCTAGCTTATATCTAGGCCGTTCTATCTTTAGTTCTTTATTATAACCTAGACTATATCGTCTATAGTAAAGTTAGGCTTGCGCCTATACTTATTCGCCTACTATTTTATTAATATTTAGACTTTTTCTAAATTCATATAGGCTACTATCTAGGCTTTCTTTAAGCGCTTAGCGTACTACTAGGCTTTTTTATAGAATAGCTTTTCGCGTATAGTCTAGGGTCCCTTTAGTCTTTCCTAGTTAAAGCTTATATAGGGTAAGTAGTCTATTTTTAGTTAAATAGAGGTAAATCTAGTAGAGTTATAGAGTAGGGTTGTTTGGGCATAGTCTATTAGGGGTAGCAGTTTAGCCTAGTTACCCTAAAAGTAGTTAATAAAAGGCTGGAGTCTCTAGTCTAAATATTAATTTATAATCTTTATCTAGCTGACTATTTAAGGTAGTATGCTATAGAGAGCTTTAGCTTAATACCTAGAATCTAGGTAAACTTATTCTAGAATACTGATATAAACTGCGGCCTATAATTGGATATAATAGTATCTAGTGGTCCGTAAATTTGGTAGACGTAGTAAATATATAGTTAGGCTACTTCTTTAATATTCATATTTTTATAATAGGGAATTAAGAATGGGCGCTTGCTAAAGCGGTTAACTAGAACTAAACTATAACATCTATAATAAGGAGTTGTTAGGTATAGTAATAGTACTTAAAAAATAAAGAGTATTCTTATAGGATATAGAGAAACTATTTATATAAGGCTATTGCCTAGGTATATAGTAGGGAGTAAGTAAGCCGAGTATAAGTTATAGAAGAGTTAATGGAAGAGGTCGATATAGTAAAGAGTGGGTATGGCAATACCCTAGTATAGAGAGAGAAAAAGAGACGAACCGATAAGAAGGGAAGGGCTATAGGCCTAAGGAGCTTATAAGGAGGTGCTAAGGGCTAGCTAAAGGCTAGATTTAGTAGCTCCTAAGAGCCTCTAGGCGTATACCTAAGTAAGAGCCAAAAGATCCCTTATAATTTATGTTTAAAATAGACTATAAGAACGTAATAGAATTCCTAATAATAAAGAAACTTAACTAAAGATAAGTTAAATGGGCAGAGATGCTTACGGAATACTATTTCGAAATTTAATATACTAAGAGTACTAAAAACGTAAGGGCGGACGTACTTAGTAGAAAGGCGAAGTTATAAAATAATAAGAAACTATTAGGCGCTATATTACGAAAAGACAAGGACAGATTAATTAGGTATAATTACCTAAGACTAGCGGCTATAGTTAAAGAAGAACTAAAATGAGCTTATAAGATACTAGAGAGTTCTTAGTTATAAAAAATTTAAAAAGCATAACTAGAAAATATAAGCTACGAGGACTACGTTAATAAAGAAGCGATATTATAAGGGATCTTTTAGCCCCTTACTTGGGTACACGCCTAGGGGCTTTTAGGAGCTGCTAAAGCTACCCTTCAGCTAGCCCTTGGCACCTTTTTATAAGCTTCTTAGGCCTATAGCCCTTTCCCTCCTTATTGGTTTGTCTCTGTATAAGGTATTGCCATACCTACTCTTTACTATATCGTCCTCTTCTATCGACTCTTTTTATGACTTATACTTGGCTTACCTGCTCCCTACCGTACACCTAGGCAATAGCCTTATAAATATATATTCTAAGATTAGTTATAAAAGAGTTTATAAAGGAATTCTATAAGGGAATAACTTAAGGATATAATGGAGTAATAGGCTTAGTATTAAGACTTTGAGAAGAGGATATTATTAATAGGTTCTAGGGACTAGCAAGATAAATTATAAAGAAGTGCTTAGATTACAAAAGAAATAAATTAACAAGGTATAAGCTATATAAGGGGCTATAGCCTATTAAAATACTAGGAAGACTATAGAAGGTTATATTATAGGACTTTATTATAAAGTTGTTAAAATTAAAAGATCCTATTACTGGATAAGAGTATAACGCAATTCTTATAATAGTAGATAATTTAACTAAGTAGGGCTACTTTATAGCATATATAGAAGAAGTCTTAGCGAAAGATATAGCTAAAATCTATATTAAAGAAGTGTTTATAAGATATAGAGCACCAATAAAAATTATATTGGATAGAGATCTAAGATTTATAGTAATATTTTAAAAGGTATTTTTAGTGGAGCAAGAAGTCCGCGTATTAATATTAATAATATATTACCCATAAACAGACGGTTAAATAAAGAGACTAGCCCGCGAAGCCCTACTGCACGCGTCCACGTCGCCGCGGGTGGAAACATCATCAGGATACTGATCCTTTTGATGGCCAAGTGCAGAGGCGATGGCAGAGAGCCGTCGCAGCGCGTGCAGCGCGCTGTCGTTCAACTGTGGTGTTGAGCCCGCGACGCGTACGAAGCATCGCCCTTAACAACACCAGGAGCCTTACTGCCTCTGCTTGGAGCTCCTGTCCTACCATCTAGGGAGGCCTATTAAGGGAAACTGGGATATGAAAACTACCCGATATACGTCTACCTGGCTCGCAGCCAGGCCCGAAACTGGCCTTATTTAGCCAGTCGACGTGGACGCGCCCTAGGCGTACAACAGGACACCCTTGGGCTTGCACTAGCTCTGAGACCGCAAGGATACGGCGAGGGCGTAGGGAACCTCTTTTTATAAGAACTTGTTAGTTAACGCGTTGCAGGCACCTTGTACGAAACTTGTTAAGGCCCTAAGGCCACCGCGAAGAACTTGTTAAGGCCCTGCCTAGAGAACTCGTTAAGGCCCCTTTACGAGGGCCTATCTGGTATACCAGTACACCCAGGTGACTTAGAATAGGCGTGGTGCGCGCGACCTGGTTAACAGCGACGCGATAGCGACGCGACGGCGACTAGACGGCTTAATGAGGTGGAAATACGGGCAAAGCTCTAGGCAGCGGAAACACAGGCCAGCTTTAACAGCCCTATGGTGTTAAAAGGCGACTCACAGGAGGGTCTTAATAGGCGTGGTGCACGCAACCTGATGCATATGTATAAGGCGACTTATAGGAGGGTCTTAATAGGCGTGGTGCACGCAACCTAATGCATATATATGGGGGAGGCTATAGGGGAAACACAGGCTAGTTGGACAAGGACTCGACAGTCTTATAGAAAGGGGGGACACAAGCTTGGTTAGTAGGAGAGGGCAGAGCAGGTCGCCTAGCGTGGGACCTAGCATTAAACCCCTCCTATAAGACACGGTCGGCCTGTTATAAGGAGACTTTTATAGGTATCGCGAAACGGGAACTAGTGGTGTATAGAGAGTTGCGCCCCTATAGTTCTGCTAGTCTCCTATGGGGCGAAGTGCGTAGTAGCTACTGCTGGCTTTAGGGACCTTACCCCTTAGCTGGGCTCTGACCCCTAGTGCACCTAATAGGCAGGCAGGATCACGTCCTGGCCAGAGAAGACTACTATGTGGCTTAAGAGAACGGATGCGCGTATCAGTACATTAACAGACGGAACCGTTCGGTCACTAGGACGGTATGCCGGTGAGACGTGCTTAAGGAGCAAACAGGAGTTACTTAGGTAGGGGAGGCTTTGGTCTGGCCTTAACTGTAGAAGGTACCTAAGGCTTCTATATTGCAGGATGCAGCCACGACACCTTTGTAGGAATACGCCAGTAGGCACGTAAGACGGGAGTTGCAACCCCTAGAAAAGGCAGCTTATGCCCATGCCGGCGGAAATAATGGAAAAGGTATAAAACTAGAGGCTATGGAAGGCTCCTAAGCCGTGCGAAAGTGTACCAACTCTAGGAGGAGACTCTTATATAGACCGCGGGGGGGTGGACTGGTGCTTGGGCAAACCCATTATAAGATATCCAAAAGAACTGGTGAGACCCCCCGTTAAGGTGGTGGCAGCCAACTGCTTGTAGAAAGCCCCTAGGCCTTTAGACTTAGGTATTGGGAAATAT
>Ga0307507_10001082_pt1 | contig 60463 bp, 13 predicted proteins | sample 7_EM_MG_FD_207223 | JGI IMG/M metagenome (GOLD analysis project Ga0307507, IMG submission 207223) | Populus trichocarpa ectomycorrhiza microbial communities from riparian zone in the Pacific Northwest, United States - 7_EM | ecosystem: Host-associated > Plants > Roots > Unclassified | place... | reverse complement strand
GCATATAACTTTACCTTAATTGCATGTTAAGAAATATATAGTTACCTTTTAAAGTTGCTAAGTAGGTTAACTGCGTGTTAAGGAATATACAGTTAGCTTTTAAAGTTGTTAAGTAGGTTAACTGCGTGTTATTTAACTTTTAAAGTTGCTAAGTAGGTTAATTGCGTGTTAAGAAATATATAGTTAGCTTTTAAAGTTGTCAAGTTAGTTAATTGCATGTTAAGTTAGTCAAATTGCGTGTCAAGTTAGTTAATTGCATGTTAAGTTAGTTAAATTGCGTGTTAAGTTGGTTAATTGCGTGTTAAGTTGGTTAATTGCGTGTTAAGTTAGTTAAATTATGTGTTAAGTTAGTTAATTACATGTTAAGTTAGTTAAATTGCGTGTCAAGTTAGTCAATTGCGTGTTAAGTTGGTTAATTGCGTGTCGAGTTGGTCAAATTGCATGTTAATTACGCGAAACGCGAAAATTAAAGTCTACTTAAATCTTATCCTGCGAATATTTTCCTGATGCATTTCCTATAACTAACCTACTGTAACTAGATATAAATCAGTATCTCTTATACTGGTGTCCCCACTAGTGCCTAAGGTTATAGCTGCTGTAGACAATGTTGTAACTAGTACTTTTAGTAGCATATTATTTAACTTTGTTAATACTATAACTAGGTAGTAAATGTATAATAAAGCCTTATAGGAAATACTACAGTAGACTTGCTAATAGGCTAGGTATATAGGTAAATAAGAAGTTAATAACGTAATAAGTATAACTAGTAGAGTAGTTGCCCAATAAATTAACTTTAATTATATTCTAAGATTTATTACAAGGAAGGAACTATTTAGGAAGGGACTATAGTCCTTTAAATACACAACTTCACTCCTAAGAAATCCTCCTTATATATAATATACGTAATATATATAATGTACATGGCGTATACTATATATCTTATATATACTATATATAACATTATATAACCTTAGTTACCATTCCTTGTTATATAGTTCTACTAGTTCCATCCTAGACCGTGCCCTTATTAACTAACTAGCTTTCTTTAACTCTTCTCTAAGTAGTTATAGCATTGTACTTAAGGCGTCTATAATATAAGGGCTTGTTTTAGAAGGGGTTTAAAGAAATATTAGTATACCGCTATATATAATCTAACTATCTAGCCCCTATTTTAAACTTCTAAAAACCTTAATAAGGAAAAAATATAACTAGAGAAAAGATGCGAGGATTGCCTAAAGACCTATTAGAAGCCTATTAGAAATATACTAGTAACTACCTAGGTTAACCTAAGGATTTTATACAACTTTATATTTAAGCCTTTATACTAGTCTATAATTATAAGGCACAATTGCTAGGGTATATAGTAGGGAATAGGTAAGGCAAGCATAAGTTATAGGAGAGTTAATAGAAGAGGACGATATAGTAATAAGGGTAGGTAATAGCCTCATATAGAGACGAACCAATAAGGGAGGAAGGGTTGCAAGCCTAAGGAGCTTATAAGGAAGTGCCAAGGGCTAGCCAAAGGCTAGCCTTGGCAGCCCCTAAGAGCTCCTGTATATACATCCAAGTAAGGGGCAAAAAGTACCCTTATAATAATTAATTACAAGTATTATAGGTAATTTGGTACCCCTAATACAGTTCTATAGAACCTTTTAGTATAGGATTTAATATATAAAGCCTTAGCTTATCGCGGTCTTTTAACTACTAAAATATTAATCTATAATCTTTTCTTGTAATCCTCTATATTACTAATATATTACTTCCATATTTGCTTTTAGGCTTATTAGGTATAGTTAAAGTATTAATTAGTTAATTAAAAAGACTTATCTCCTAAGATTTAGTATATATACTTTTAAATCTAGTAGTCCTATGCTATAAAATTAGCGTAGCTTTATTGCCTAGTAAATAGAAGAAATACTTCGCAATAGCGCCTTTAGCTATTATATAATTGTTTAAAACGTCTATAATGTTATTCTTTAATACCGTAGTATTGTTTAGGTATAATTTAACCTATATAACGTGTTTTACCACTTAATAGCCTACTCTAGTTACTGGCCCACTATAACAAAGCCTTGTAGGAAATACCACGGTAGACTCGCTAATAGGCTAGGTATATAGGTAAACAGGAAGTCAATAATGTAATAAGTACAAATAATAACTGGTAGAGTAGTTGCCTAACAGATTAACTTTAATTGTATTCTAAGATTTACTACAAAGGAAAGAACTATCTAGGTAGGGACTGTATGTCCTTAAATACACAACTATACGCCTATAAAAGTTCTTGCTCCGCCTGCTCTATCTACTCTATTTACTCTATTATAGATCTTATAGATTATATAGATTATATTATGTGACCTTAGTTACTATTCCTCGTTATATAGTTCTACCGGATCTATCCTAGACCATGGCCTTATTAACTAACTTGCTTCTTCTAACTTCTTTCCTAGTAGTTATAATATTGTACTTATAGCGTCCGTAATACCATCTCCCTTCTCTCTATCTTTGTCCTTAAAGATTCCTAATATCTCCAAGTTGTCTACTAGAGGTGTAATGTCTATTTAATTAATTTAGTTAATATTATTACTTATTATACCTAAAGCTCCTTCTTTTTCTTCTACTGCTTATTAGTCTTATACTATTGCTACAATTTTATCTCTATATTCTTATTATGCGAAAAAGGGGTTAGTTTATATTGCGTTAACAAGCCCTTTATCTTGGCAACCCTCTTTATATTTAGAGTATAATAAAGTGAATATTTAATTATCCTATGACGTTCGCTCGGTCTTTAACGCTAAGTATGCGCGTCCTATTATTCTTAATAGTCTTTAAGTACCCTTATTAATTACTACTAGGGTTCTAAGTTTAATCTACTGCTGCAAAGCTTAATAATAAGCTTTTAGTAGCGTTGGCTAAACTTTATTATTCTTATAACGCTAAATAAGAGGCTGCTACTACTTAATAATAGGCTCTTGACTCTTATCTGGCTGCGTCCACTTAGTTAATCCGTTTTAAGAAGGTGTATAAGAAGGTTTATTCTAAGGAGTAAAAACTTGTAGAATAAGGCCTTTAGGAACTTAATAATAAAAGAATAGACTCTCTTCTTCTAATAGGAGAAATAACTTTAAGTACCTTAGTGGCTGCTCCTCTTAGGTCCCCCTTAGGTGACTTATTCTTTGGCAACCTTTCTTTATTAATACTTCCTAATCCTTTTTCTTCTAACACCCCTATACCCCTCTTATAGCATTCTTTAGGTTGTCTAGTAGCTCCTAAGTAGTCTTATTATAGCCTATTTACTTAACCTTATACTATATTTTGTTATTAATATCCTTATAATTAACAATTTTTAAAACTTCCTATTTATCTTCTTCTTAACCTCTATATATATCTGCTTTATAAACTATTGGCTTAATATTCCTATATGCTAGTTCTAGCATTACGATATACTATACTAGGTAGATCTTTATTTTCTCTAATAAGTTAAGTTTATATATAAATTCTAAAATCTTTGTCTTAACCGTAAATAGTCCTAGTTTAACATGGTCTAACTTTTTACTTAGTTGTTAACTCTTAAAAAATTTATATAGTAGCCATACTTTATCCCCCTCTTTAAAATCTGGTCCCTTAGATCTCCTAGCATTATAATACTTTTTTATTCTTACCTATACTAGTTTAGCTATTTCTTTAAGGTAATTATAAAGATTTATTAAGTTCTCCATTCTTTCTTTAGCTGTACTACTTATTTTCTGTGCTTATTATAGTGATAATAATATTCTTAGCTTATATCTATAGTTCGCCTTAAAAGGTAATATGCCTATCCCTTTTTATAGTGTTGTATTATACGCAAACTATATAACTAGTAATAATGATACCCAATTATTCTATGTATAATTAATATAATGCCTTAGATACTGTTCTAATATTTAGTTTAGTCTCTCTGTTTATCTATCTGTTTATAGGTAATATGCTATTAACGTCGCTGCCTAAACTCCTTATTCTGCTAAGAATACCTCCTAGAATACTGCTATAAATTTTAGATCTCTATTTAATATAATCTTTATTAGTGCCCTATGTCTTACAAATATTTCTTTAATATAGATTCTATCTATATCTTCTACTAAGATTTCCTCCGTGTATGCTATAAAGTAGCCCTACTTAGTTAACTTATCCACTATTACTAAAATCGTATTATAATCTTATCCAGTAATAGGATCTCTTAACTTTAGTAACTTTATAATAAAGTTCTATAATATAACCTCCCACGGTCTCTCTAGTACTTTAACAGGTTATAGCCCTCTATACGGCTTATGCCTTATTAGTTTGTTTCTTTAGCAATCTAGATACTCCTTTATAACCTACCTCGCCAGTCTCTAGATTCCTTAAATGATATATTCCTCTTAAAGTCTTAACACTAAGCCTATAACTCTATTATATCCCTGTGTTATTCCCTTATAGAATTCCCTAATAAACTCTTCTGTAATTGTCTTTAGTATATATATGGCTTTTTAGTACTTGTACTGTTCTGATTCTAGATCCTTATTTTATGCTTTTTAGATCCTTTATAACCACACACTCTTTAGTGTCTTATAGGTCTGGCTTTCTTCTCTAGTTGCTGCAATTTTAGGATAATTGTACCTAATCAATCCATCTTTATCTTTTCTTAATATAGCGCTTAATAGTTTTTTGTTATTTTGCGACTCTGCCTTCCTACTAAGTATATCTACTCTAGCGTTTTTACTACCCCTAGTATACTAAATCTCGAAATAGTATTCTGTAAGCATTTGTAACGGGACTAGCCTAGTTACAGTAGGAATGTCTCGGTAAAACACTCGACAAGATAAACTTAACGCTTTGACCGAATTCTGCCGAATTCTGCCAGCTTAATCGACTTCTGCCAAGTTCTGCTAGATTAATTAAATTCTACCAAAGTCCGTCCGCATGCGCACGTGCGCACGCATTAACCAAGACCCCTAACTATTTAATTACAAGATTCTCTGGTTATTCCCTTCTCTTCTTTACACAACGTCTTATTCTCTTAAAAAGCTATATACCCTTAGATTTAGATAGAATTTATATTATTCCTTTAAATCTTCCCCAAAGCCTCTTTACGCCCTTACATTACGTTATATTAAAAAACAATTACTATTAAAATGGCAAACGAACCCAAATCCTCTTTAATAACTATAAGTATTATGTCCCTAGTTAGGGAACAGTTAACTATAATGCAACAGTCCTTTATAGATGCCTTAGCTTAGCAGTAGGCTACACTAGAAGCCCAGCATTAGCAATTAATAGAAGCACTCCATAAAGAACTCCGTAACGTCTAAGCATTTACATTAGAGACCCTAACACCGCCTATAAATAAAATTAATATAACTGTATCCGAATCTAGCCCGTTAAATACAAACCCTAAACCAGTAACGGTAGCTTAACCTATACCTATAACAAACCCAGTACCTGCCACGAAATTAGAAAAGCTTCCTAACCCTCCAATATTTAATAGAAATTAAAATAACCTATATCCCTTTATAACCAAGCTCTGTCTTAAACTTTTAATAAACTATAACCAATACCCTACTAAAGCTAGCAAGGTTAGCTATAGAATATCTCATTTAAGCAAAGATACTGCACAAACCATAGACCCATTCTTTTATAACGGCACCTTTATTAATTTCAAACCCTTTATCTCTCTACTAGAATAAATATATAATAACGCCAGCTACGAACATACCGCTGTTACCAAACTTAAAAACCTATAATAATGGAACCGAGACTTTACAAGCTTCTTTTTGGAATTTTTAGGCCTTATTAGCGAACTAGATTGGAATAAAGCCACTAGAGTTGCTGCTCTTTAATAAGCTATTTTAGATAAAATCAGAGCATAGTTAGTAGGTAGGGAACTACCAAAGGACCTACCCAAATTTGCTATAATATGTTAACAAATTAATAAGGACCTTTAATATAACAAATAGACTTATTCTCTAAAGCCAACCACACCTTGTGTTTAAAGCTTTACGAAACCAACATATACCCTAAAACGCGACCCTTCTCCGAAACCTACGCACGACCCTATAAATCTCAACGCCACTCAATTCTACGCACCCTTAGGAACCAACGAACAAAGAACTCAAGCCGTAAATAAAGAATGCTTTGGATATAGTAGAAAAGGATATATCTAAAGAAATTACCAAACTTATCCTTTTAAAAAAGTCCGCCGTAGTTCCTCCCGGTCTTTAAATTACACCCACTCCTTAAATTATACTTGTTCTTTAAGCCGTACTCGCTCCTTAACTTATACTTATTCTATAAATCATACCTAGTTATTATAAAGCATCTTATCCTTAGCTAATTTGGAAAATAAATCGTCTTAGGGCCAAGTCGCGCCTTAGGACAAGAAGTGGAAGAGTATAAGTATCTAGGCTCTTCCAGCGCTAATACATAACACAACTCCCTTAATATACTTAGCGAAATTTAAACACTTAGAAAATGGAAGGAGGTATAAATCCTTATAGATAGCGGAGCTACTAGCATAGGCTTTATTAATATAAACTACGCAAAAACCTAATGCCTAAATTTAAAGAAACTTAATAAGCCCTAAGGCCTATAAGACTTTAACGGCAAACCCTTAATATATAGCGAGTTAACACACTACGCTCTTATAAAAATGTAAATAGGCAAATACCTTAAATATATTTCCCTATTTATAACACCCCTAAAGCAATATAAGATAATACTTAGACATAGATAGCTAAAACAACACAACCCTTTAATTAGCTGGGTTAAAGAAACACTAAAGTTCTATACAACCTACTACTAAAGTTATTGCTTAAAAACCCATTTACCCTATAAACATGCACACAACTATTTAAATCTAAAATAATATAAATTACCCTTGCCACAAACCTTGAACTAATACAATAAAGCTACAACTGCCAATTGCAGTAAAGAATGGAAAGATATTACGTCAAAACCTCTTAAAATTCATATAATACAGGCCGCACCCTTTATCTTATTAGCAAAAAGACAAGATTATAAAATCTTTACTATAACCATGGAAGATATTAAGAAAGCACTAGAACCAAAATAGTACATTAATCCTTAACCTCTTGTACCCAAAGAGTACCATAATCTAATCAACGAGTTTAAAAAACAATTTATAGACTAACTAGCCCCACACTAAAATAAGCACGATTTTAAGATAGAACTTAAGCCTAGTATAATACCAAAGTTCGGTCCGCTATATGGTATATCACAAGAAGAACTGCTTGTGATATAATAATACCTTAATAAGCATCTAGAAAAAGGATTTATTCGCCCTAGTTAATCTCTATTTGCCTTACCTATACTATTTATTAAAAAGCCAGGAGGAGGCTTAAGATTTTATGTTAATTATTAAGCTCTAAACATAATTACGATTTAAAACCGATATCTAATTCCCCTGATTTAAGAAACGCTTAACTGTTTAGCAAAGGCACGGTACTTTACAAAGCTTAACATAGTTGCTACCTTTAATAAAATCTGTATATATAAAGGAGATGAGAAGTATACAGCTTTTCGTATATAATAGGGACTCTTTAAATACCTAGTAATACCATTTGGCGTAAAAAACGGTCCTGGTACGTTTTAGTAATATATTAACAATACGCTTTATAAATTCCTTAATGTATTCGTTACCGCATATATTAACAGTATCTTAATCTACTCATCCTTACTTTCTAAACATTGGAAATATATTAAAATGGTTCTTAAACGCCTATAAGATGCGGGCTTATAATGCGATATTAAGAAATATAAGTTCCACGCGTCCAAGGTTATATACTTAGGCTTAATTATATCCCGCAATAGAATCAAAATAGACCTTAAAAAAGTCGCCGTGATTATAAACTAAGGAAGCCCTAGCAATATATAAGACGTTTAAGGATTTCTAGGATTTGCAAACTTCTATTATTAATTTATTAACTACTTCTTAGAAATTGCCTAGCTATTAGTAAACCTAACAAAAAAGAATATAAAATTTAAATAGACCACTAAATGTAAACAAGCTTTTAACGACCTAAAGCATCATTTTATAACTGCTCTAATTCTCGCCCACTTCAACCCTAACCTTAAATGTATTGTTAAAACAGATTCGTCTAATTATGCACTAGGAGGAGTGTTATCGCAATATAATAAGAACGGCGAGCTATATCCAGTAGCCTTTCTCTCTTAAAAACTCGCCCCTACTAAATTAAACTACAAGATATATAATAAGGAACTACTTGCAATTATTAAATGCTTTAAACAATGGCGTCCTAAGCTTAAAGGATTGTTGTTCCTAATACGTGTATTAATAGACCACAAGAACCTGTAGTACTTTATAACTATAAAACAATTAACACAGCGCCAAATTTGTTAGGCCGAATACCTCTTATAATTTAACTTTAAGATTACATACTAACCAGATAAACTTAATTAGAAGCCTAACGCATTAATATAACAATTATAGGACCTACCTACAAACGCTTTAGACAAACGGATTATAAATTAATTACGGATCTTACTGCCCCCTAAACGTTTTAAAAAGCTACATCCTATGTTTCTAGATGCGGAACTCAACAGAAATAAATTAGAAGTTAATAAATAGAAAATGGAAATTAATAAGCTAATGGAATATAAATATAAGAACGACATATAGATAATAGATATAATAAAAGCAATTTAAATAGGAAAACAATAGCATAAGGATATTATACTCGCTAAATACAAAATTTAAAATAATCAATTGTACTATTAATAGAAGATAGTAGTTCCGAATTCCGAACCTTTATAATTTAAGATACTCAATTTTATATATAACTCCCCTATAGCGGGGCATCCTGGCCATATAAAGACCTATAAGATTGTTTAACAAGTATACTACTGGCCTATAATATATAACTACATACAAAAATACATTTAAGCATGCAGGATGTACGTACATAGAAAGACCTCTCATATAAAGAAGTAAGGAGTACTTTAACCACTACTAATTCCAATATAAAGATAGCGTGACATCTTAATTAACTTTATAGTCAACTTGCCTAGCAGTAATAGGTTTATAAATATTATAGTAGTCGTTAACCGCCTTATAAAAATATAACATATAATTCCCATAGACTTAATTAATGCAATATTAGTAGCCAAATGTTTTGTTAAGCATGTCTTTAAGCTATATAGACTTTTTAACTCAATAATATCCAACTATAGAAGCCAGTTCATTTTAGACTTCTAGTAAGCTCTATATAAACAATTAAGTATTTAAATATAACTCTTAACTGCGTTTTATCTGGAGACAGATAGTTAAACCAAAATTACGAACGCAATTATAGAATAATACCTATAAATGTACTGCTCCTACCTACAAGACAACTAGGAAAAATGGCTGCCTTTAGCTAAGTTTACTGCAAATAATACAATAAATATATTAATAGGCGTAACGCCGTTCTACGCAACCTACAGACAAAACCCTTAACTTGGATTTAAACCATAACCTAAAATCAACATAATAGGACCCACGATTAAACGGATCTAGTTAATTAACACACATAACTTTGCTAATTAAATAAAGCAGTTAACGGAACTGTTACAAAGTGAATTAACATACGCTTAAATAATATAGGAATGGTATGCAAACAAAGGACAAGCTCCCGCATAGGACTTTAAGGAAGGTAACATAGCTTACCTAAATATACGAAATATACGGACTTAACGGCCCTTAAAGAAACTTAATTAGAAGTTTACGGGCCTATACCAAATTAAGAAGAAACTAAGCCCGTACACCTATAAGCTTAAACTACTAACTAAGATAAAAATACACCTAACGTTTTACGTAAGCTTATTGCAACCTTTAAAAGATAATCCTATAACTTATAAAGTACCACCGCCACCTCCTATAATTATTAATAATGGTAACGGTTTTTACTTTATTAACTCAATTAACAATATACAATAGAAACTATAATCTAAACGATTTAAACTTCTTATTAAGTAGGAAGGATATAAAATATAAACCTAGGAAACCTATAATTAGATTAAGGCTAACACGCCTTCCCTAGTAAAAGAATTCCATAAGGACCATCCTTTACGGCCTGCTCTGGCTAGATAGACATAATATAAAGGCAAACAACTGCCACCTAACACAAATACACGAAACTCAAATTTAAAAAGAACTTAAAATAAGTTATAACATTTATAACACAATTACGTAACACGCAAGATATTAAGGAACTTTAACCAGCAGTTAAAGTTGTCTAATTGGTTAGATCTATTTTGCCAAGACTACTACCTAACGCAAAAATACAACACGTAATAAAAATTATAAATTCTTAACCAAATTAAATTATTTTAAACCTTTGGCTAAAGGGGGGGTACTGTAACGGGACTAGCCTAGTTATAGTAGAAATGTCTCAGTAAAACACTTAATAAGATAAACTTGACGCTTTAACCAAATTCTACTAAATTCTGCTAGCTTAATTAACTTCTGCCAAGTTCTACCAAATTAATCAAATTCTACCAAAGTCCGTCCACGTGCGCATGTGCGTACGCATCGACCAAGACCCCTAACTATTTAATTACAAGATTCTCTGGTTATTCCCTTCTCTTCTTTACGCAACGTCTTGTTCTCTTAAAAAGCTATATACCCTTAGATTTAGATAGAATTTATATTGTTCCTTCAAATCTTCCCCAAAGCCTCTTCGCGCCCTTACAGCATTTCTGCCCATTTAACTTGTCTATAATTAAGTTCCTTTATTATTAGAAACCCTATTAGGTTTTTATAATCTATTTTAATTATAAATGGTTTCTCTATACCTTATAAGAATGCTCTTTATTCCTTAAGCGCTGCAACTACACCTAGTAACTCTTTATTGTAGATATTATAGTTTAACTCTAGTAGTGTTATCTTTTAACTATAGTATACTACTAGGTGCCATCCATCCGGATGCTTCTGTAGTAGGTATACTCCTAATATAAAGTCTAATGCATCTGTTTCCACAACTATATCTAACTATAGTTGGTAGATTTTAAGGATTAGATCCTAGGTAAATAACTCCTTAAGTTTTTAAAATAGTTTCTGTTCGTACTAACTTAATAGCACAAGTGAGTCGTATCCCGGGGCACGAAATACGTATAGTATTGTATGCTCTTTGGGATGGTGGTGACTGTCGATTGTATAAAGCAGACTACGTGGTCTATATACTAATACGTCCTCCCCCTAATTAGTTAGTGCTTTATAAGTGTACCAGACGCGTAAGCGAGTGGTTAGTGCACTAAACGCGTAAACGCATACCTGGCGTACCGAACGCGTAGGCACGCGGTTGGTACAATAGGTGCTGTAATTATACACTAGCGGTACTTAAAAAATAAAACCACTTGTGTATAGCCTCTGTAATTGCTTTAATAGAACCATAAAACACAAAAGAAAATACATAGGAAATCTCCCCTAAGGTGCCGTCTAGGCTGCCTTCCAAACGGTGCCCTAAGCTAGCCGTAAGTTCTGCTTACGGTCCATAGAATAAACCATACGGCCTTTTAACGGGCAGTAAACGAGCTATAAGTTGGATTATAAGGGCCGCTAAGGCGCTAGTGCTAAGCGAGCTAATAGCGATTTTCTATCCTGGGGATGGAAAATCGTAATTGGTTAACTTAACTACCCTACAAAATTCGGCGGGTCACGTGAGTCCACTAAGTTCCACTGTAGCTTTCCACCGTTTTCCACCTATACTGTATAACGAGCCGTACGGCCTTCCAATGGGCCGTAGACGTACCATAGGTGCTCTATTAGTCCTATTTTACCTATTCTGTAACTTCTAGGTTAAGCTTATTTGTATTAATTAGGGTTTTAAGAGCTTAACACGGCTTTGCCTTAGTTATAGCGTCTACTAGGTTGTCTCCGCTGCTAATCCATTTAACCTCCATAATCTCGCGCCGTTCGTAGGCCTAATATAAGCATATAAGGTCGACCATAAGCCTCTTCTCTTATGTTATACCTAGTTTGACTAGGCAGTCGTAGAGGGACTTTAAATTGGTGCATAGAACCAGGGGTAACTGCTCCAGTTATAGAATCTTCTGGACCGTTGATTTAATTGCGGCTGCTATATTAAAGCTATAGGCTAGTGCATATAGCTTAGAAGCTAGTACACTACAGGTTACTTATTTGCACTTAATTAAAGACTAGTATAGTATATTTGCGTCCTAATTGCGGTCCGTAAGTACAATCACAAAGCCAATTTATAATGATAGGTCTTTATTATTAGCAAAGGAGGCATCCATAAATGCTATTATACTAAGGGAATTTAGGTCTAGTGGTACAAAAGTAAGTCCTCTTATTACGTTATTAATTTGCCATTAAATGCGCTTATTAAGCTGCTTAATATTTTCTTCTTGCGGATCTACTGCCTAGGCCGTAAAGGACAAGTCATAGGCAGATTCAGGTTGGTAGACTATGGCTATATAGGCGCCTCTTACACGCTATGCAGCGTATTGGTCCTTTATATTTACGGTCTTACAGGTCTCTCCGCGGGAACTGGTAAGGTCCGTAGGCTTTACTATAATAGGCTTTAGGTTTTAGGCTTAGCGTTCCTAAGTCAGCTTAATTAGGTTGCCCTTTTATATAATTAGGCCTCTATTAAATTTAATTAGATTCTGCTTAGTTAGCTACTTTTACAACTTTACCAAGAACTTGGCCTTTTATAGTTTAGTTTCTTTAGTGTCCGCAAAGGTCTAGTTTGCTAGGAATAGGGTATTGTCTATTTAGAGTCCAACAATACCAAGGCCGTTTAATAGGCTATATAGGAGGTAGGGGTTATAGGTTAATTATTCCATTTTAAGTTTACTAACATGGTGCTAGTGGTATATCTTAAACCAATGGTTTCCAGCTTCTAGTACTCTGTATAGAGGTTTTATAACCCATAGGATTGTTCCTGGTTATAGGTTAAGCTTAGGGGGTGGCCGTATAAAGATGTCCCTACTTAGGTAGGTATTAGACTGTATATAGGCTTACGAGATGTCCTATAGGTAAAGAGCTATAGGTTTGCTTTGCTATAGTCTAGGCATAAGTATAAGTATAATCCGTTAGCTGACTTGTTAAATTGTAGGCAATTACATAAGGATTAAGCCCTTCCCTTAGTTGTTGTAGGCTTGTATAATAAGCCTTAATTTTTTAAAAGCTTTGTTAGTACCTAGGTGCTTAATTTTGTTAATAAAGCGTGAGTTAAATATACGGATGCCTTATAGAACATCTTTCTCTATTATAATCGCAAAGACGCCCTTTTTAAGTAGTCCGTTAATCTCTTTACGTTATAAGTCTATAAAGGGGGTTTCCTGTACTAGAACTAATATATCCATAGGCGGAGATTACCTTGCGGATATTCCTGCGGAGGTTAGGTAAGTCTCCATTATAGTGTTCTTAGTTATAGGGTGCTTTTAGGGGCGTCCTTAACCGCGCTTTATAGTAGGTATAGCGGGTTTAGTGGGTTTCTAGAGGACTTCTAGGGTAGGCAAGGGTACTTCTAGCTTATCTAGTTTAGCGGTTGCTTCTAGTTTATCTAGTTCAGTGGTTACCTCCAGTTTGTCTAGCTTGGTAGTTGCTTCTAGTTTATCTGGCTTAACGTTATGGGTGTCTTTAGGCCAAAAGTAGGGTTTTACAGACATGCTCCTAAAGCTAATCGGGCCGCTAAAAAGTTATACACAGCACGTCTCGTTTTCTACAGCTAGTAAACAGTAGGGTCTAGTCCACTTGCCGCTTTCACGCTATATAAGGACTTTAGAGTTAAGCGGGAGGTCATATACTAGGGTTATATTAGGTCCATTGCGGTAATACAGGGCGTTATTAACAGCTTATTTAGCCTATAGCTTAACTATCTTAGCTATCGCCTTCCATATTACAGCTGCTCATTCCGTAATAGATGGGGCAGGAGGATTTAGGTTACTTATCCTTAGGTAGGCTCCGTAGACTAAGAGGGTAGGTACTAGTCTATCCAGGCTAGCAGTATTGTTAACAGCTTTTACGGCCATCTATAAAGCCAGTTCCTTTTAGATGTCCTTATACTCGTCTATAATAATCTAGTAAGCTCTCTATAGGGCTAGGTAAGCTCGCTTAATAAGCCCAACAGACTAATACGCCTTAACTAGAACAGCTTTTGTTAATATAGCCATAGCCGTAGCATACTGCTGGAATTCCTTGCTGATAAAGTTCCTACTGGCGTCATAGGTGATATACTTAAGAGGTCTAATGTACGTGTCAATCTAGTAGGTCTGTAAAATATCCCAAGTATACTTTACGGATATATTTTGCAACTAATGGGTGGCTTAATAGCGGGTTGCCTTGTTAATTATGTGTAATACTAGGCTACTGTTAATATACATAATGTCTACATACACTAAATGGTTAAAGTTAAGATCCTTACAAAGGGTAAACTTAAATTAGCCTAGGGAACGTCCGTATTTCTAGCAGTAGGAGTAGTATTTAGTTAGGTAATCAACTGCCTTTCTATTAATATTGTCATGTCTAGAGCGTTCAAGGACTCTATATAGCTTTTCGGCTGACAGGTGGCTAAAACAATAATATAAACAGTGGATCTCCGTACTAGTAAGGTAGCATAGGTTATAGTCAAAAGATTCCTAAATATAGGTCCGTAAAGTCTCTCCTTATATAAGGAACGGGTGTCCAAATTGTCGTATAATTAGTAGGGTAACATGCTTGCTTCCTAGGGCAGTTGCGGGGCCGATTAAGGTATCTATAATATTATTATAGTAAACCTATAACCTGTCTATATCCGCAAGGCAAAGTAAGAAAGGGGTATCTACTTTTACTATATAGAAGTTAACTAGGCTAATTAGGGTCTTAACTACAACTAATCTAATTAATACAGTTAAGCCAATGCCGAATTGGACGTTTACGGCCCTAGTTTACATAGTGTTAATATCCGTATTATTATTTACAGTGGTCCTATATGCAAGGTATTGTCCGTAACCTACAGTAGACTTCTTAGAGGCGCCTATATTAATTATAACACCGTAGAATTCCTTAAGGGTATAGCATTCTGTAGTAATATATGCAAATAGGTCCTGCTCATGATCTATAACGTCCGTAATAGGGGTGCTTACAGAATGGTTTTTAGGCGCAACTAAGTGTATAAAGGAATAGTCGGCTAATATAGTCGTAATATTAAAGGCTTGGCTGTCCGTAAAAGGTCCAAAAGTAGTTAGGAATATCTTTAAGGTCTCTTATTTCTAAGCATCTAAGTTAAAGTTAATTATAAGGGCTTCTATTAACTTATTAGGGGGCTCTTCTACTTCCTCTTCTTTGTATTCCAAAATAAACTGGCTAATACGGCTATCAAGTCTCTTTCTAGACTTATTACGTTCTTCCTAGGTATGCCTTATAGACCAATATCCTTCTTTACCGCACACAAAGCACTTCTGGCTGGTTTGTCTGCGGGGGTATGTTTTCATACAGGGGTTGCTGTGGGGGTTATAGGTAGGACTTAGTTGGTACAGGTGCTGCTAGCGGTAGCGGCGGTCCATAAAGTAGACGTCTGAGTCTGTTTGCGGATATTGAATATCTGTAATAAAGGCTTGCGTACTGCCTAGTAGGTTTAAGACTTTATACATTATAATAGAGGAGCGTAGATTATTAATAAGGCTAGCTAAGGTATCTATAGGCTTGTAGTAGGCATACTTATAAGGCTTTACTTCCTGGTAGGCCGTAATAAGTTTATTGTGCAGGAAGTCGTCTGTTTAAAGCTTAGCGTTAAGGCTATGCTATAGGTGCCAGAGGTCTTTAATAAGAATTTATAGGCACTCTATAGTCAATTTTTTAGTGTTCTTGTTAATTACGGTCCGTAGCTTGGTCGCATTCCATTAGGTAAGGATATTACGCTTATATTCCAGTCCTTTAAAGTAGTTATAGGTAGCTTTGCATAGCTTATTAAAGGGAACACCAAGGGGGTTACTCTTAAGGTTAGTATAGTAGTGGTTAAGTGCTAGGCCGCGTAGTATAGTAGAGTAGGCTTGGCTGAACTCCTATTTAGGAATATCAGCCTTCTAACAGAGGTCCGTAAAGATGGTCAGTTTAAAGTTAAAGTTATCATTTTTACCGCTATACTTGGATTCATTGGTGTAGAGCTTAGCTAGGTTGGCTAGCTCCTTGCCATAGATCTTTGCTTAGGTGCGTTGCGGATCTATAACTTATAGATCTATAGCTTGCGGATATATAGCTTACGGATATATAGTTTGCGGATATATAGCTTGCGGATCTATAACTTAGGCAGGTTGCAGATCTATAGCTTTATTAACAGAAGGGTTTTGGTCCGTATTTTAGTTTACGGGGGTATTACGGTCCGTAACTTAGGTACTAGGTGTGCTTTGGCCCGTAAAATTAATTCCAAAATCGCTTAGGTTTATAGGACAAATTTAGTTAAGTAGGTCAGGTATAAGGCCAGCAATGCTATTAAGTTTAGGAGAAGCAGAGAGATTATTTATGGCTTTAACCTGGTTTAGGATTTTCTCTTTAGTCTATTCCGTTTAGTCCTCCTCCTATATTGTGTTATATAAGGACTGTGCAACAGTAACTCGTTTATCCTTTTTAACCTATACACCTTGGTGATATAAAAGGGTTCGTAGGTTACGGATAGTAGTAGGGTTATAAGCCTTAAGAATAGCTTCCGTAAAGTCCACAAAGTCTTCCTTATATTACTCCTATAGGTCGTCATTTAGAAGCTTATAGTGTCCGTATTTAAGGATTTTAAAATTAATATAGTCGTTAATATTATCCGTAGACATAAGGTTGACTCCTTAGCTCCACTTTTTTTAACCTTTACTAATTTGCTTGCTTGTATCTGCTATATTATATAGCGTTGTATGTCTATATAAGCTATAGCGGGTCGTAATAGCTTATAGCGGGTAGGGGAGGTTTTATAACGGTCCGTAAAATCAATTAGCGGGTCCGTAACAGTTTAAGGGGTCTTATAGTAGTCCGTAAAGGTAATTAACAGGTCCGTAACGGTTTATAAAAGGGTAGGGGTCTCTATAAGGGGTCTAAAAAGAGGTTAAGGGTATTAAGGGAGGGTGTAGTAGGAATAGGGGTTTAAGGTTTAAAGAGGGTTAAGAATAGGGGGTTCTATAAAGGTCTGTATTCGCGTCTATAACTTCCGGTAAACCGTACTAAGACTTAAATAAGTATACAGAGTTAGTAATAGTCCGTAATCCCCAACTTCCAACCTTTTAGCAGGTCGTACTAGGAGTCTAAATGGGTGGTCGCTGTCATATATATCGCTCGGTAGGAGGTGTCAAGTAATTGCTAATCTGTGCGTGCTTACTAATTAGTGTTTGTACTAACTTAATAGCATAAGTGAGTTATATCCCGGGGCACAAAATACGTATAGTATTGTATACTCTTTAGGATAGTGGTGACTATCAATTATATAAAGTAGACTACGTGGTCTATATACTAATGCGTCCTCCCCCTAATTAGTTAGTGCTTTATAAGTGCACCAGACGCGTAAGCGAGTGGTTGGTGCACTGAACGCGTAAACGCGTACCTGGCGTACCGAACGCGTAGGCACGCGGTTGGTACGATAGGTGCTATAATTATACAGTTTCTTTTATTTACTGCCCCATATCTATAGTTTCTCTTTTTCTGTAAGCCTTGTAAACGGCTTAATATTCTTTAACTATTGCGCTATAAACCTCCTATAGTAGTTACAAAACCCTAAAAACAACCTTAACTACGTAATATTCTCTAGTTCTTGCTAATATACTATAGCTTTAACTTTCTTTGGGTCTATGCTAATCTTGCCTAGTTTAATAATAAATCTAACAAAATTGGTCTTTCTAGTAAAGAACTTACATTTCTTAATTACTACTAGTATCTTTTTCTCCTGTGGTCTCTTTAAGACCCATTTAACGTGTTCTCCATACTCTTCCTTACTTATTAAGTAAATAATGATATTATTAAGGTGTTCTTTTAACACACTATTAATTCTTTTCTAAAATATAGCCGGTGTATTTATAAGCCCAAACTGTATTACTAATGGCTTATATAGTCCTTCCTTTAATCTAAAGGCTGCCTTCTACTTATCTCCTTCTTTAATCCTAATCTAATAGTACACCTACCTCAGATCTATCTTTATAAAGATTTGCGCGTTGCCTATCCTGTCTTAGATTTTACTAATTAAGGGTAAAGGATACCTATCCTTTCTGGTAATGCTATTTAACTATCTATAGTTAATGCACATCCTAAGTTTTCCATTCTTCTTTAGGATAAATAATACTAGATATTTTACTAATAACTACGACGGTCTAATATATCCCTTTTATAGGTTATCCTGGACAAACTCTTTAAGCGCTACTAACTCTATTTTAGTAAGCTTGTAGATTAAAAAGAACCTTAGATTTATTTCTAGTTCTAGTTCTATCTTATAGTCCTATACTGTATATTTTAATAGCTTTTCGCTTTCTAGACTCCATAGTCTTTTACCATACTTATAGTATCTTTTTAGTATATAACTTAAGCCTTACTTAGTCTCTTTATGCGTTGCTCTAACTTAGTACTATACTATCTTAGTTTACTATCTTATCTTCTATTATTGTATATCTCTAATATTAACCTAACCTATAACCCAATTAATCTTTAAATTATACTCTTATAACTAAGGCATTCCTAGTATTGCCTTATTCTTTCCTAATAGTAGGATATTAAAAGACATCTTAACCTATCTCCCTTTAATGGTTAACTAAATAGGTCCTATTTTAAGGTTAATAATACCTCCTTTATAGGCTATTAGATCTCCTAAAATTATTGTTAATAGGTATAGATGTTCTTTCTATTTATATAGTAACCCCATCCTTTTAACTGCTAATAGTGATATATAGTTTCTTATTACTCCACTATCTACTAGCGCTTTAAACTTTTAATCTTACTAACTAACTTATAAATTTAGGTGTCCTATAATTCCTTTAAGGATCTAAGGCTCTACCATTAGCTCCCTTTGGTTCTATAGGCCTCCACTTTTCCTAACTATTGGCAGTCTAACTTTAACTATACTTAGTTCACTTTTTATCTTTAATATACTATAGATAAGTATTCTCTGGGCACTCCTACCACTATTATTCTTTTAGGCATTTTTCTGTAAGGAATCTTCCTGGTTAAAGTATTAAGTCTCCTAACTCTTAAACTTCTACTAGGTGCCAACCATATATATACCTTATATCTTTATACCGCTTTTCGTCTATTATTTAATATATCCTTATTAGATACTTCCGATACTTGTCTTTAGGCGTCCTATATATATTATATATATTATCTACACATATAATCCAGGCTAACGTATAATATGCTAGGTGCTTTAGGTTAACTCTTAGCTTATTTTTATCTTTAAGTTTAAACCTCTTTTATATTAATCTAAACGTTTCTATATTATTTGCTGGTACTAATATCTATATTATCTCTCTCTAGTCTATAGCTTATTCTTCTAGGTTCTTTAATATTATAACTAACGCCCCTTTTATATAGCTTATCTATTTTTTATATATTACTTAGTTTAGTATAACTTTCTTATCTAGCCATATACAGAAATCTTCCTATTTATTATTTCCTCTTTGCTAGTACCACTTCTGGTATAGCTTAGTAAGTATATACGACCTATTTATAAGAAAGTATCTCTTTATTACTATATTGTTATAACCTTTAGTATATTATTCTGCGAATCTAGTTAGAATCCCTAGATCCTCTTCTTATTCTAGTTTATCTAACTACTTAGCTCTTAGCGTTCCTATTTTTGGCCTATTTATAACTTTTTGTATAGGTGCTCTGTCCTTTATACGTCTTAGCATAGCTAATCTCTAGTCTAGCTTTTATTCTTGCCATATAATAATTTATTGCCTAAACTTATCCATGCTTTTCTTTGGTTTTTATCTTCTAAAAGGATCTTTAAAGTCATCTTGCTTCTTAACTGCTATATTAACTTTTTAACCTTTAGGCTAAACACTACGTTTACCTGGAACTGCTATAGACCTTATTTGTTTTTTAAAATCTTGGCTCTCTAGAAATCTTTATCCTATACTTATTTATTTATCTTTAAACTAAGCCACTGCCCTTTCCCATTAGTTCTCGTCTATTGTGGGTTCTTAGGTATATCTTATTTTATCTTAAGAATCTTAAGCGTCTCTTATCTTGTCTTAAGAATCTTAAGCCTTTTGCCTTTTGCCTTTATTAAGTGGTAAGCTAGCACTAGCAGTTATCTACTTGCTTAATCGTCTTTAAATATTACTCCTTCCGTCTTATAAAGTAATAGATGCCGTATCTAACAGTATTATAATGCCCATTACTAAACCGCGCTTAATAGTAGTCTTAGTCTCTGCTTATATTACATTATTAAGGTTTAAGTACTCCTAGCTAGCCTCTTTTTCTTCCTTATTACTATTAATTAATAAGTACTCTAACTTTATTGTTATAGTTACTAATCTTTATCCACACGTTGCTATAATATCTTAATCCAGCTTATAGAGTCAATTTTATTCTTTATCTAACTCTCTAGTTTCTTTAAGTCCTCTTAACTCTGGCTCTTATAGCCAATAGCTTGCGCCATACTTGGCGTCCTTATAAATTTAGCATGCGTTATTATAATAAAACGCAAAGTGCTTAATTAAATACTCCTTGGTTCTGCGCAATACTCCTATATCCACATTATCGTACTCTAATAACCTAGTGCCCTTTACCGCGTAGTTACTCTAACTACCTCTATAGTCTCTAGCGAAATAACCCTATTTTCCGCAATTTATATAAGCTTATTTTTTAAACCATTCTTCTTATTATAGAGTCTGCCTAAACATCTTTTACTACTAAGATCCCTAGTTTAGCCTCTGCTCCTTAGTCCTATAATTATTTAATCCTTAACCTCTAGGTTTCTATAGTTTCTTATTTTATCTTTTAAATTCTTTAGTACTACTTAGGTCCATTAGCTCTAGTCCGCCATTCTATAGTTTTTAACTCTATATCTATTAATACGTCCTCTGCGCCTTATATAACTATAAAACTCTATCTTACCCTTTCTTAGCTTGTTCCCTCTAATAAATTCTATTATTAATCTTTATTAACTAATCTATTAATTCCCTTAGAGTTTCCATATCTTCTATTAGGATAATTATATCCTAAACTTTAGCCTTAAGTTCTTATTTATACTATACTATAAGCGCCCTATTATTCTACTTAACCTATATTATAAGTGTCTAAAACTATATTGTGTACTTAATTACTCAAGTGTATTATACTAGGTTCTAAAGCTTTCTTTTTACTATAGTTATTACTTCTAGGTCTCTAAATATCTATATTAGTCTTTCCATAAACCTATTTTAGTTAGTAAATATAAACCATACTTCTTAGTTAGTAGTTATTATTCTATTTATCTAGATTTTAGTAAGGTAAGGTTTAAACTACTTAAGTGCTCTTCCGGTTAAGAACAGTCCTATATATACTACTTAGTCCATAGGTGTTACTAGCTTTGCCCCTTCTTATATAACCCTAAAGTATATTTGCGTAAGGAATCCTTTAAGTTTTAACTTCTCTCCTAAGAATTATTTAATTAAGGGTAACTTAACCTTAGCTGCTCTGATTCTATTAATTCTATTTTTAAGTATTTAATTATTGTCTGTTAATTAATTAACCATTTCTTATAACTAACCCACTATAACTAGCTGCAAATCCATGTCCACTATGCTAGTGTCTCCTCCGGACCCTAAGGTTATAGCTGCTATAAATAGTGTTATAACCGGTACCTTTAATAGCGTCATAACTAGTGCTTTTAGTGGCATATTATTTAACTTTGTTAATACTGTAACCTTAGTAGTAAATATATAACGAAGCCTTGTAGGAAATACTACGGTGGACTCGCTAATAGGCTAGGTATATAGGTAAACAGAAAGTTAATAATATAACAAGTACAAATAATAACTGGTGGAGTAGTTGCCTAATAGATTAACTCTAATTGTATTCTAAGATTTACTACGAAGGAAAAAACTATCTAGGTAGGGACTGTGGGTCCTTAAATACACAACCGTATGCCTATAAAAGTTCTTGCTCCGCCTACTCTGTCTGCTCTGCTCGCTCTATTATAGATCTTATAGATCACATAGATTATATAGATTACATCACGTGACCTTAGTTACCATTCCTCGTTATATGGTTCTACCAGACCCATCCTATACCGTGCCCTTATTAACCAACTAGCTTCTTCTAACTCCTCTCCTAGTAGTTATAATATTGTACTTATAGCGTCCGTAATACCCACCCTACTATTACCAAGACGCGTCTTTAATAAAATTAATTTTAGCATTAATGCAGAATCTCTAATTACTTCAGAAAGAGGGTAAACCACTTTTTACTAAATATGCTATTTAAAATAATTAATTTCTAAGCGTTTGTAAAGCTATAAAATTATATAACGTCCATAGAATAACTCTATAAGGTTGTATTAAAGAATTAATATTAACTATTAAGTTAAACTTATAAAAACGAAAGCAAAAGCTCTCTAAAGAGCAGGCTTTAGTTTAGTAGATTTTAGACTTAAATTAATAAGGATTTTCGCCCTAGATTATTAACGTATAAAGAATAGCAGACACTTTACTTATAGTATATAGCTATAACCCTCTACCCTGACTAGTTGGAAAGAATTAGGTATCTTACTTTATTAATAACTAGCCTAAGCTAAAAATAAAATGGAATTAAAAGTTCTATTTATACATGCTAAATACAAAAATTTAGATACAATTAACGTGTAGTTTAAGCGCGCTTAAGAGACGCGTTAGTTATACGGCATTCTTAATAATAATAGCTAAAACTTTAATAAGACAGGATTTATAATAGGCGTAGTTATAATATTAAAAGTAGTTATAAGCTCTAATATAATCGGCTAAGTAACTATTATATAACCAGAGAATTATAAATAGATAATAGCGATTAAGGGAATTAACGCCTCTAGCTAGGCAATTCCGCCCTTTATTATCCTTATAGGAAAGGTCTATTAATTAAACTAGTATTAAAATCTACTGGCCGATTAGGTAATTACTATAAGCAATAATAGTTAGATAATAGATTAGCTAGGCTTTAAATAGATTAAGTACTTTAATATATATATAGAATCTTATATAAAGGGAACCTACTATCTACTTATTTTTAATAGCTATAATAGCCACATAACGCCTAAATTCAACCAATACTGTGCTATAAATAATATTATTACGCTCTATATGCCTACTTATATATTATACCTTCTTTACCCGCTTAACGTAAGCTATTTCTCCCCTTTAAAGCGCTTATATAGTTAAGAGGTTTAAGAGCTTGTCTACTAAGGAATCTATTATATTAATAAGGAGGACTTTCTAATGATATATTTAAAAATATAACCGTTTATCTTTACGGATTAGAATATTAAGAGCGGATTTTAAGCTATAGGACTTATACCATATAACCCTTAACGCGTTTTATCGTCGCTTACCATTACTAAAACACCCTCCCTCCTATTAGGCATAGCCAACGGTAAAGCACCTCTATAGATATTATAAACCCTAGTATATACTCTAGCCCAGCTAGAGTAGCAGGCTTAGCTTATATAAAACCTTATTTAACGCCAGTTCCAGAACCCAACCAGTTAAGCAGTTAATTAACTTATTAAGGAATATTAGACAGTGATATATTTAGCTATTATACTTATAAAGGAGAATTTAGAGCTTTATATGGCAAATTAACGCTAAAAATGAAAGTAATAATACCGTTAAAGGTATATTGCATATAGAGGGGTTTTATAGGCTTAGTAAGGCCGGTTTTTAGTTTAAAGGGTTAAAAATGGGGAGTAAGAGGCCAATTAGAATAGGGCTATTAACGTGTAACGACGAGCATTACTAATATGTAGTAATTGTTATATATAAGGCCATACTATCCGTTAATGCCCTAGTACCTAAAGAAGTCGCTAGATAGATTTTTAATTAAATATATTTTATTGTGGTGGAATAATCGTATAAAGACGCGTCTTGGTAATGGTGGGGTGGGCCAGGTACTGGGGTGGGCTATTGAGTGGTGAAACACGTTATTGGAATTAGAGACGTTGCACATGATTATTAATGCCCAGCAAGCTATGCAACTTGGGCAACAAACTCCTAGCGTAATGAATCCACAGCAGGTCCAGCGTCAGCAGCGGAAACGCCTTAGAAATGAGCAAGCTACGTACGTCAATCTCCTTTGTCCTTAGCTTTATAATCTCAACTTACTAATCTCTACGTAGCCATGATTCGCGGCGGCGAAAGAAGTATTACCAGGCACAAGCTGAAGGGTCAAAATCGCTTCAGAGAAGCCTTCAGTTTGTCTCGAGGCGTTTAGAGCACATAAAATCTCCCCGGTCTTCCAAATTGTACATCACATACACGATCTCGCAAGATATGACAAAAGACGAGGAGACTTACATGAAGTCCCGCCTCTGCGCTATTCAAGATTGACCTCTTATGTTAGCCGCGAGAAACACGATTCTTTAGAACAAATATATGGTAAATTAAAACACAACTATGGTTAGGGGTCAGGGATTTAGGATGATTCTGTTTAATTCCTCGATTCCAACCTGACCAGTTCTTCGTCGGATTAAAACGAATACCTGATATCTTGGATATGTTACAGTATCAATGATATATATAATGCGAACGACCTCAAAGCCTTGATATTTCATTCAAGGGTTGTATTCTATGTTTTCCTTCTCCCAAGCGCTCTACAGCAATTAGGGTTAAAAATATTTAAAAGGCCTCAATAATTTTTCTGAATCGTACCAGAATAATACCTTGCTAATTATCACACCCACGAGCGTTTCTGCTGGTCCTAAGCGAGCTGCAGAGCTAGGGCCTATCACACCACGACATGATGTGCAGTGGCTGAATAGGGCATCAGTAGGCCGGGGCTGTATCGCAATTACAACACAACTCACCTCGTCACCGCTATCAAACAATCTCATGCGCTTTGGTACCGCCCTATATCACCCAAGGGAGGTGTTTGTTTCACGATCCATACCCGCAACACGGTGACCGCCGCTCCATTCACGAGTATTTATGGCTGGCGGATTCCCAGCTATATGGAACAGCGTTCCACACCATCCTCAGGCTGCGAACCTGTCAACACCGATAAGCAACCCTCGGATTACTTCGCCCGCGACTTCTCCTTCACCTATTCCGCCGCCTGCGTCAAGTAGTGGTCGGCCTCCTTTGGGCCTCCAATCAGGTCAGGGGATAGTATTCGGCGGTGTAGGTGGCGAAGGCGCCGAGCCAAATGTATGTGTTGTCCGCGTTTATTGAATATCGAAAAGCTTACTGACTGACTTTGTAGCTACGGTCCGTCTTCATGCCGCTAGGTCCAAACCCCATTCCCCAGGCACAGCATCTTCGACGCGAGTCTTCTCGGTCCGCACACAGTGACATGAGCAACCCTAACATGAGCAACATAAATCGAGGCTTTCCGCCTAACGGTGGACGTAGTCGAGGGTTCAACAACCCTAGCTATGGCCCTCAAATGGCACACTCATCGCCCGGCCCGGCTTTTAGGCAGCTTCCTAACCAGCAGCGAGGCGCACAAAATATGCCACCACAGTTTCAAAACCACGGACCAATAGGCCAACCGAACTCGCCGTTTCGCCAGAATCGGAGTCCAGTTCTGACGCCTGCGGCGGTACACTCACAAGTGCATCTTGCGAATAACCCACAAATGCAATACCCTCCATACGGGCATCCGCAGCACTTCCAATCCCAAACTGTTCGTTCCCTTTCTCCTTTTCCCCAACAACAAGCTAGAGAGAGGGGCACGCTGGGGTGTATAAAATACACAATCTCCGAGGATATGACTAAGGGTGAGCAACTCCGAAAGAAGGCTCGTCTCAGCGCTATTGCAGATCGACCAAGGATTTTAGGGAGTAAAAGATCGAGTGTATTAGGCTTTGCACACGGCCAAACTGGCATAAAAGCACACCGTAACCATGCGACATTGCTGCTTAAAGATAGATCAGGTTTCTTTATGTTATCTCGTGACGATCTCCAAAAGAAGGCCTTATCGGATAACCGCGATTCGTACGTAACATGATGGAATGGCGTATGGGAGTTGAGCTAATACCACTTTACGTACATGTAGGGCTTTAGATATGCATTCCGGGTACTATATATAGAAATGAGCGATAATGCCAACGTTATAAGGAGACTCGAGGCGCTTCAACCGTAGTCGCGAGAACTGGTTAAATTGACTCAGCAACTGCGCCACGCTAAACAGCAGTGCTTCACCGCCACCACGCCACACTTGAGATGAGTGATTGTCTAGTATTAAAGAAGATAAATGGGAAACCGGGGCGTCTCTAACTAAGAGCTGGAATTACCGCCAGAGAATTAATAAAGCTTTATTTCTGTATGCTGAGGAAGCTGAAAGCAGACATTTAGAGTACCAGACGGGGACCTAGCTTAAGCAGAAGAAATATTCAAATCCAAGTGGCACGGCATGATGTTGAGGTCGCAGACCATAGTCTGTTAAGAATGGCAGTATTGCATTCGCAGCTTTCCCAGTGTCGTTATGCGAGAAGCTTGTTTGGAGTCGCGGTTTGGTCATCAAGCGCGGGAAAGAGGAGGCTTAGCAAATGCCCAATCTCACCCTCATCGTCATCCTCTATGCGCTTGCTCTCTGCCTGCGTGCTAGTTCTCGCAGTATTCACTAGAGGCGGCCATCCCTCTTACGCGGTATATTTGTCTGCGCGGAGGTCCAGGAAGAGGCGCGTTACTAAGAGCGTCGAGTATAAGTTTATTAATTTGGACGCTACGGCTTCAGCGGGTGATAATTTATTAGGCTAAAGATGCTTAACTAGCTAGCGACTAAAGTTTATTTAAACTTAGTTACAGAGATAGATTCCTATTAATTATTCTTTGGAAACAGTGAGCCTAAGGAGGTAAATATGCCGCGTGCTTTTGTACCTTTAATATAAAACCTAATATAGTTGCACGAACTCTCTCGTTAGTGGGGACCCGGGAAATACGCCAACCCTTATATTTTAGGAATCTAGCCGTACTAGGTAGTTGGTTATTAAATAAGTCCCAGAGTATCGCTCCAAGGCTATATATATTACTATTTTGCTAAGATTATTGGTTATAAAGATACTTAGGCGGCTTAATATGTGGCGTACCCCCATTATATACCTCGCCCGATATGCAGGCAAGGTCGCCGTTGATAATAACAAAGTTATCGTTACTTGGGCGATATATAAGATTATTACGCCGTAAGTCGTTAAAACCCTAGTTTTTGGCATGGATATGCGATCTTAGCTCAAATTTATAATAGAGCACTCACTCTAAAATTAAGATCTAATTAAGCAGATATATATACTTTAGGCTATTTAATAGGCAAATATAGCTTAAAAGGAAGTTATATTAAAAGCAATTAACAATTGCTTTGTTAAATCTACTCTCTTTAGCTTAAGAGAAGGCTTACTACCTCGCCCTTATAACTATATAGATCTGGTTATAATAAGGTATAAGAGATAGCTGAACAACTATATACTACTAGAAGGATCCATAAGCTTATAAATATTTAAAATTTTATTCATCTTCTAGGCAAAGATATAGTAGACTTTACTAAAGCATAGAAGTCGAAGTTATTGATCTGTATATTAATATCACTACTGTTTATAAGTCTATACATAAAGCTGCAATTGCTATAAATTCTGAGATTAAAACTATTTTACGCCGGGCTAGATCGCAATATAGAAATAGATAAGGAGGACTTCTAATAACCTTAAATTAAACTTAATAAGGCAAAAGAGGCCTTATAAAAGCTTTGTCTATAAAAAGATAGTAAGACAGAGGTTATTATAACTCTATTAAGGCACGAGCGTTAAATTCAAGAACAATAACCCTAAAACACCAAGCAGACAACAATTAAATCGTTTTTATAGTAGAGCCGATCTCTTAATTTTAACTTTAGGCTCATAGATATGCAATATTATTACACAATTTTAACATTTGGTATGTTTTATATATAAAGTCTAAATAGGACAATACCTTTAGTATAATAATATGAATGGCGTAAAAACCCGTATCGTTATAAAGAGTTTTTACTGTAGTACTATTTAGTTATATACTTAAAGCAATATAAGACAAAATAGCTTTTATCTAGAAACTATCTAAAAGGTTAATAGATCTTATCTGTAAGATGCAATAGAGGGACACTTTCTATACCATTTTTAATACGAAAGTAGACCGGAAATATAATAGAAAGGAAGCTATAAGGCGCTAAACTTAGGAACTAGACCTAATAGGCCTACTATGCAGAAATAGTAAGGTTTAGGTACTATATAAAGCAAATCTATAATAGAAAATCCTTATAAAGAATTACAATAATCCCCTAGACGGCCACTATAGTTAAGCTAAAACAGTAGAATTACTATAATATAAATACTATTAGCTAAAGCTTAAGCAAAAAGTAAAGGAGTATATTGGCTATTATAAAAAGTATTAAGTATATAAAATCCATAGGTACAAGCTATGGGGTTTACTTAAATCAGTCCCCACCACTAGTAAGCTATAGTAATACTATACTATAGATTTTATTACAGGCCTTCTACTATTTAAGAGTAAGCAAGGACAAATATATAATTTAGTCCTTATACTTATTAATAGGATTTTAAAGTACGTCTAATAAGTTCTTATTAATAAGGCAATTAATATAAACGTGTCTATAAACCTAATTAAGGAGAAATGCTTTCTTAAAGTAGGCTAGCTATGCTCTATTATTACTAATAGGGGCAGCGTCTTTACAAGCCAATGCTAGTTAAATCTATACTTCCATTTAAAGATAGACCACTATTATGGTATAGCTTTCTATCTATAGATAATGGGTAAATAGAACGCCAAAACCAGGAACTACAGTCTTATTTACAAATATATTTAAACTACTAGTAAGATAATTAGTATAAGCTGCTTCTATACATAGAGTATGCTTATAACTTAAAGTAATATTTATTATATTAGTTTATACTAATCTAGATTGCCTATAGCGTCTAACTATCTAGATTTAATAGTATACTAAATAATTACTAGCTAAGGCCATATAATTAATTATAGGATCCTACTTAGAAGTTTAAGGATATTTACTAAAGAGTATAGAGACATCTTAAGGTATAGAAGGAGTAATAGAAGTATATAAAGCAAAGCCTATAAAATGCTTAAAAGTAGTGGAGACTTTAGTATAACTATAAATACTAAAATAAGCATTTCGGAGTAGGCAATAAGGTTCTATTACGTTTAATAAATATTAAAACCAATTAACTATTAAAGAAGCTTAATGTAAGATACCTAGGTCCCTTTTAAATTAAGAAATAAATTAATAAGCTAGTCTATTGTGAGGTGAGGATGTGGATAGAGAGCTCAATAATGGAATAATAGGGTATATTGTATAGACAGACGAATCCATAAGGGAAAAGGAGGAGTCTGTGTAAGAGGTAAGGAAGGGGTTTCCCTAGGCAAGCCACCCCTAGGTCGCCCCTAGGTCGCCCATACCTTGCGGCTATATAACTATCTACTTAGGTTTTACCTAATACCTACCATCTCTAACTACCCCCATTTATGGCCTGTATATATTTAGTGTTTTATATAAACCTACTAAAGCTATAGTATAAACTACTGCCAGAAAAGAACTTCTATTTAGGCCTAATTAAACACTTTAAAGTAGTAGGCGAGTAGTATAAGGTTAAAGCTATACTATACTATAAGCTTATTAAGAACAAACTTTAGTATAAAGTTAAATAGCTAGGCTAGTCTATTAAGGACTCTATATAGGAACCAGAGGACTGCCTTAATTATTATAAAGATATTCTAAAAAAAAACTTGGACTAAGGTCCACAATCTGCTATATATAGAAAGCGTTTAAATACTATAGTGTTATCGCAACTAAAAAAGAAAACTTATAATAGGCCGTGAAAGGCTCTAGAGAGTAAGAAATAGGTAACTACTATTCTATACCTAAAGGGTTTAGAAGTAGCTACTATAAAGTAGTAAATTAGATATAGAATAAACATAGTCTAGAAACTATAGGGATAGTAAGCTACGGCCTAAGGCAGGACACATCCTTAGCCTCTTTATATATATATATATTGAATTAATAGTATATTTTACTAGAATTGCATTTCTATTAATTAATCTATACTAGAAACACTGTTCCTATAGGCTCTTAAGCCCTTACTAAAAGCCTTATAAGGCCTTTTTAAGTACTAATTAAGATTCTTAATTATTATTATATACAAGAACCAATCCTAAAATTCTATAAGTTTAAACTATAAATACCTAATCTAAAAGCCACTAGGCCGTACATAAACCTTAATAAAATATTAATTAGAAGTCCAAATCTAGATAAAGGTTAATAGTAAGAAGTAATGTATTATGGAAAAGGATTAAGCTTAATAAGTAAGGTATCTTTATAATTTACCTCCTAGCACCCTTTTAGTATATAGTCGCAGCCTTGCTGATATAATTCTATTATAATAGTATAATTTAGAAGGAAGGAAATATAATAATTGTTTATTGCTTAACGTCTAATATGGATCCTATATGGCCTACGCAGACTACTCCGTTATAGGGGGAAAACTTATATATTTATAGGAAGAAAACCCCTGTAGTTAGGGGAGGAAAATCTCTATAAGCTACCTTAGTAGGATAAAAACCCTCAATTTGCTATGTCCGTATATAGCAGCGGCCTTATAGGCCTATAGCTACGTCCTGCCTTCTTAGATGTCTTAAAACCCTTAGGAACCACTACTTCCTTCTTATAGCTTATTTATAGCTAGGGTTCACTACGTCCTAGCTAGGCCTTGCTAATGAATTGCTATATACTTATTATTGTTATTTCCCATATCTTAACCATCCCCTATATACTATCTCTTATTAACTATTACTATATACGCTATGCCTCCCCCCCTAAGGCCTATTAAAGGCGTAAGGGGGATTTATTTATAAATTACTATTATACCAAAAGGCGAGTGGGATATATATATACATACTTAAGTATCTTTTATATCTAGGCCCTAGTTGCTAGGCCCTCTCTAAGGGTTACCACTCCGTTAAAAGGAGATAATAAAAACCGTACGGTGTTATCCAGACTGCCAGGTAGTATTTGGTAGTTAATGGCAAGTAACCGTATACTTTGTGGGCGATTGCCCTGGGGGTTAAGAGGGGCCGTATATTTGTTCATTCGTTTGTTCACTTACGTTTGTTCGTTCACTCGCGTTTATTCACTTATTAATATATTCTATATTATATCCACAAGGATTATATAGGGTTAAATGGGAGAATATAGCGGTTGTCTACTATGAAGAGGATTACTGTTAGTAGTGGTTTTCGAGATCTCACCGTCCTATGTAAAAACTTTTCACTACCCCCTATAATATTTTAACAACCACTAGGTCCTACTCACAGCTATATAACGTCTCTACGTTGGCTCTACTAAGTCTAAAAACTAGTAGGTTTTGTAGGCCTTACTACGTATAGGTACAGAGTCCGATTTTAAGGACTAAGAAAAGAAAAATAAGTATAAACTATTTAACCATTACTTCCTTATTAAAACTGATTATACCACTAGGGGAAGGCAATTAAGACATTAATTAAAAACGCATATGGGTTAAATTATACCTAAATTATACTATAGTATTAAAAAATAATATTATAGACGTTTTTAATAATTATATAGTGGCTATAAATACTATTTTAAAGTGTCCCTCCTATTTACTAAGCAGTAAAGCTACACCAATTATATAGTATAGGACCACCAGATTTAAAAGCATATACACTAAATCTTAAGAGATAAGTCTCCTTAATTTACTAATTAATAACCTTACTGTTCCTAATAGCCTAAGGGTAAATATAGAAGTAATATATTAGTGACGCAGAGAATTATAAGAAAAGATTATAGATTAATATCTTAGCAGTTAAAAGACGGTGGTAAGCTAAGACTTTATACGCTAAATCCAATACCAAAGGTTCTATAGAACTATACTAGGAATAATAAATTTCTTATAATATTTGCGATTAATTATAGACTAGTATAAAGGCTTAGATATAGAGTTGTATAAAAATCCTTAGGTTAACCTAAATTATTACTAGTATATTTCTGGTAGGCTTCTAATAGGTCTCCTAGTAATCCATATATATTTTTCTTTAGCTATATTTTTTCCTTTTAAAAGGTTTTTAGGAGTTTAAAGTAGGGGTTAGATAGCTAGATTATATATAGCGGTACACTAATACTTATCTAAACCTCTTCCAGTACAAGCTCTTTATAATCTCCCTTTACTATAAGGTAATAGCGATTAAGGTCCGGCTATAAGAACCGGGGGGGGGGGGATTATAAGGGATATTATTGCGGTTGCCTTAGAATACCCTTAAAACAACCCCTAGATATCTCTTAAATAGTTATTAGTTACGTACTAGAGGTATATACCCATAGTATATAGTCTCTACAATCCTAAAGGCCTTACCTCCTTATGAATTTATCTCCTTTATAATTTAATTTATTCCTCCCTTTACAGCCCCCTATCTATACAGTCAGTCGTTAAAAGTTTGGGTCGCTTGGTTAATACACCACTAAAAACCAATAAAACTCTAATCTTTGTAAGTAAGTAGAGTCACTTCTATATAATAAAACTCTATAAAAGTGTAAATAAGATAAATTATTATCTTTTCTATTAGTTTACTTTAAAAAATCCTTATTAATAAATTTTTTACTATTTAATAGAGTTAGAAAGTAGGGCCTCTTTATACCTTATTATTATTATTCATTGCTTAACATCCGATTTGGATCCCTGTTAGGCCCACGCGGACTACTCCTTATATACATATAGGGAGAAAACTCTATTTGAGAAAACCCCGTGATCCATCTCCCCGCCTTTTAGGGCTCGCTTATAAGTCGCCTGCGAGTTACCAGTGGTGCTCTACTACCTTACTTTTTGACCTTCTTAGGAACTACTGCTGCCGTAACAAACCTACGGACGTGCTAGTATTATACACTGTACTTTACTCCTATAGAGTTATTAGGGGGCGCCTATTACTTACCCCTTTATCTTTTATTGCTATTTCCTTTGCAACCTGGAACTGGTCTAGCATATTTTAGCCAATAAGCCACCAGGTAGCCGCCTTAAGGCCTTTCTATGTTAAGAGCAGTGTATTATAGTTTTCTATACTAGCTGCTAAGAGCATTGCTTCTTAGCTAGTGTATAAGGGGCATAACAGTATTATATGTTTTGGTGTCTGTCTTGGCCAGCTATATTTGCACCTTAAGCTACCTACTGGGATACCCACCTAGTAAAGCCAATTTTTTAGTCCTATTATTCCTGTTCTTAAGAGTGTTGCTATTGTATTTTCCGCCTTTGTTAGGCCCTTTTAGAGCCCTTAAGTATTTACCCCCTATGGCGTTGCCTATGCTATGGCTTGGGTTCCCCTTGCCTAAGTCTACCTCTATACCTTTAACTCCTATTTATCTCTCCAGCGTTGGTCTAACCAGTATTATGTTATGGTAGATGGTTTTCCAGTACTCTTTTATGCTCTACTTTAGCTCCTTTCTCTCCCTTACTATTATCTTTGCTAGCCTCTTACGCGTCTCCCTTTCTTCTCTATATAGGCCTGGGCCCTAGCGCTGTACTATTCTTCTTCTACTTTCTCTACCTGTTTTCCTAATATATCTTCCCTACTTTGGGGTTATTGGTTCCTTCTTCTATAGGGCACCCTAGGGTCCCTCTATAGTTTATTTAGGCATGTTTTAATATACTTTATAATATTAAAGTTGCGTTCCTTTTACACCCTTTATATTACATTAGCTTTAATATATAGTTATAAAAGGGGAATATTGGCTTCCTTCTTAAGTAGTACTATGGCTGTTCGCTTATACCCACCTGTTATACTCCTAAGGCAGGCTGTTTAGACCTTTTAGAGTAGTTTAAGGAGTAATTTAGGGGGGCCTTTCTTGGTTTCTCTAGTAGCCCAAATGCTAGATCTATATATTATGGTTGGCCAGACAACTACTATATATAGTAGGCGTGACCTTTGGAAGTATAGACCCTATATAGAATTAACGATCCTGGATATAGTAATATACTATACTTAGCCCTTATAGGCCGCTTACGCCGTATATATGCTCTATTAGAGCTTACTATCTACCTACACTCCTAATACCCTTAGGCCTTAAACCGGTTAACCCCTAAAGCCTTAGATATAGATTATATACTAAAGATTTGCAGATTAGTTATATTTTCTTATAAAATGGATTAGCTGGTATTTCTCTAGTAAGAATTAGACTCTATATTATCTTGCCCATTCTATATAGATATTATAGGCTTTCTCTAGTGTCCTATAGTTCTCTGTGGCTGTTGGCCTATATATAATTAGGTTTATATTATTAATAAAGCCTATTCCCTAGGTTGCCCCTTCCTTAAAGGTATTAAGCAGGTTGCTTATAAAGAAGAGGAAGAGTATAGGCAATAGAGGTAATTCTTATAGTATTCCTATTATAACTATAATAAGGGGGCTCTAGTATCTATTAAAGACTAGTAATGTTTCTTTCTAGCCTATAAATTCTTAAACAAATTAAATAATCTATTTTAGAAAGCCCTTTGCCCTAAGGATATATAGGAGACGCTTATAGGGTATATTATTATAGGCGCCGCTAATATCTAGGCTAAGTATTAATACTATAAAGTCCTTTCGCATAGCCCATATAGTTTTAATAGTAGTAGCGAGTAGTGTAAGTGCTAATAGTGTTAAGCGATTCTTTCTTGCCCCTATTTAGCTTTATGGTAGTAGGGCGTATTCCTCTACTATATCTACTATGCGGTCCGCTATAACCTTTTCTAAGATCTTGCTTAGGGTGTTTTCTAAGGCAATAGGGCGGTAGCTTCCTAGGATTAAGTAGTCTGCTTTGCCTTCTTTTTATAAAATAACCGTCATTATAGATCTTTTAAGTCGTAGGTAGTAGCCTATTACAAAGTATACTCTAGCTACGTCTACAAGCCAAGGTGCTATAAGTGGTCCATAGGTCTTTAGGGCTTTGTTTAGGATCCCATCTGGTCCTAATACTATATTGTTTAAGAGGCGGCTAATAGTTCTAGCCATTTCTTTAGTTATTATATCGCTGTTAACCCTTAGGCAAGTCACTAGTATTTTACTAGTAATATCACTAAGGTCTACTAGAGCCGGTTAAGGGAAAAATCTTTCTATAAGAATCTTTACCTTTTTATTATTATTACTTATGGCCTGTGGTTCGCCTGCTCTTTATAGGGGTAGTAGGTATAGATCTTCTACTAAACATCCCGCCTTTTTCTTTGCCTATTTTGCTATAGTCCAAAGGCCCTTGTTATAGGGGAGACTTAGGTTAGTAGTATATTTATTTATAAACCATCTCTAGTTATTCCTTACTTCTTTTTTTAGGGTATTCTTTAACTGGTTTCTTATATCTTTATATTATCTCTTGTCCTTAGAATTATGGCTACTTATATATTTCCTCCTTGCTCGTCGTTGGCCAGCTATAAGGGCTGCGCACTATACGGACTATGCGTGTCGCGTATAGGGGCCTGGTTTTAAAACTAGGCAGTGCTCTTTTAGCCCACTTTTAATTGCTACCTGGATCCTTTCTAGTCTTTAATTAATTTCCTTAGGGGTAGCTAATAAGCCTCACTTATTTAGTATTAGGTGGATTTCTTCTAGGTCTTAGAGTTGTTATTTAATTATATTAAGGAAGCTATCTATGTTAAGCTTCCTTATTGCGTATCTTTTGCCATTTGGTTGCGCCTTAATGTCCAGATCTAGTTGTATCTGGATAGGGATATAGTCTGAGGTAAGTGCCCATTCTTCTTTAGGGGAGCACCTTTCGAGTCTCTGGTATAGGTTTTCGTCCATAATCGTGAGGTTAATTGTACTTTTAGCGGTGCCCCGTTGCCATATAATTGCACCTAGGGGGGTAGCTAGCTTAAGGCCCCCTTTATACCTTATTAGATTTATTAGTAAATTTACTAAAAATTTACTAAAGCCTAATGAAAACCAAAAGGCTCTAGCGCTGTACCCCTTTTAATTAATATATACTTCTTATTAAATAGCTAAAATAATATAGAAGATAGTTTTATATATAGTTTTATTTAATTCCTAGGTTTTTTTACTTATTTAAAATATTTATTGTTAAGCTTTTTAAACTAAAAGGTAGTAAATTTAGTGGCTTTTAGCGGGGAATTAGGTAGGCAACCCAAACTTCTAACGTAGTACTGTAAAGTCTCCTTATACTAAAGGTAATAAAAAGGGCCTAATAGATCTTAATACTATATTTACTAAGAAGGAAGGCCTTTTAAAGACGTAGGTAGTTATACTTAATTTACTCTTTTAGCGCAATATAGATATAAATAAGCCTTTCTACTCCCCTAGGCATTATATTATTTAGCTTAATAACCTATTTATAAGTGCTAAACCTTTTACTAGGCTTTTCGAAAAAGGAATTAAAGGTATAGGCACTATTTAAAAAACCAAAATAAAACGTAAGGAGTTAGGTAACTCTAAAGCTAATATCTTAATTTATGGTAGAGGGAGTAGGAAGAAGATTCTTACTAAACAAATTAATAAGAGACTCTCTTATTTTAAGCTTTATTATTTAGCTTAGCTACTATAGGACATTATATATGGAGCCACCTTAAAGGACTTAAAAGTAATGGAATTTGCTTAAAGGGACGCCTAAGTCGTCCTTTTTATAAGTATAGTTAATAATAGTAAGAGTTACACTTTGTATTTTGCTAATATTTCCCGCTAATATTATATTGTAAGGGGACTTCGTAGATAGGGGACTATAAGGTACGATTATAGGAATAGGATAGATTATAGAGGAGATAAATCTTTAAGGAGGTAAGGCCTCTGGGATTAAAGAGACTATACATTATAGGTATATGCCTCTAGTATATAATTAACAGCTATATAAAGGGTGTCTGTAAGTTGTCCTAGGGGCAACCTAAGGTAACCGCAATAATATCCCTTATATTATCTCCCTCCTTCTTATAGTTAGCCCCTAATCGCTATTACCTTATAATAAGGAGATTATAAGGGCCCGTCTTAGAAGGGGTTTAGATATTATAGACGCTTTAAGTATAATGCTATGACTACTTAGAGAAGAGTTGGAGGAAGCTAGTTAGTTAATAAGGGCATAGTCTAGAATGGAACCAGTGGAACTATATAACGAGGAATGGTAACTAAGGTTATATAATATTATATATAGTGTACGCGAGATATACAGTATACGCTATATATATTATATATAAGGAGGATTTCTTAGGAGTAAGGTTATGTATTTAAAGGACTATAGTCCCTACCTAGATAGTTCCTTCCTTATAGTAAATCTTAGAATATAATTAGAGTTAATCTGTTAGGCAACCACTCTACTAGTTATACTTATTATATTATTAACTTCTTATTTACCTATACGCCTAGCCTATTAGTAAGTCTATTGTGGTATTTCCTATAAGGCTTTATTATACATTTACTACCTAGTTATAGTATTAATAAAGTTAAATAATATACTACTAAAAGCACTAGTTATAACACTATCTATAGTAGCTATAACCTTAGGCACCAGTAGGGACACTAGTATAAGAGATACTAATTTATAGCTAGTTATAGTAGGTTAGTTATAGGAAATAGTTAATTAATTAACAGATAATAATTAAATACTTAAAGACTAAATTAATGGCATTAGAGCGGCTAAGGTTAAGTTACTATTAATTAAGCAATTTTTAGGAGAGAAGTTAAAGCTTAAGGGATTTCTTATGTAAATATACTTTAAGGTTATATAGGAGGGAGCAAAGTTAGCAATACTTATAGATTAAGTGGCGTATATAGGATTGTTACTAATAGGAAGAGCATATAAATAGTTTAAGCCTTACCTTACCAAAATCTAAGTATATAGTATAATAACTACTAATTAGGATATATAGTATATATTTACTAGTTAGAATGGGTTTATAAAAAGGTTAACGTAAATATTTAGAAACCTAGAAGCAGCAACTATAGCAAAAAAAAAGCTTTAGAACCTAATATAACATATATTAGTAATTAAGTATATAATATAGATTAAGTAGAATAATAAGGTGCTTATAGTGTAGTATAAATAGGGACTTAAGGCAAAAGTCTAGGATATAATTATCCTAATAGAAGATACGGAAACTCTAAAAGAGTTAATTAATTAAGTAATTAAGATTAATAATAGGATCTACTAGAGGGAATAAGCTAAGAAAGGGTAAGATAGAGTTCTATAGTTATATAAGGCATAGGGTATATAATAATAGATATAGAGTTATAAACTATAGAATAGTGGGCTAGAGCTAATAGACCTAAGTAGTACTAAATAATTTAAGAGATAGAGTAAGAAACTATAGAAACCTAGAGGTTAAGGATTAAGTAATTATAGGACTAAGAAGCAGAGGCTAAATTAGGGATTTTAGTAGCAGAAGATATTTAGGCGGACTCTATAGTAAAATAAATAGTTTAAATTAGGAGCTTATATAAATTGTAGGAAATAGGGTTATTTTACTAGAAACTATAGAGGTAGTTAAAGTAACTATACGGTAAAGGGCACTAGATTATTAGAGTATAATAATACGGATATAGGTATATTATATAGAATCAAGAAGTATTTAATTAAGCACTTTGCGTTTTATTATAATAACGCATACTAAATTTATAAAGACGCTAAGTATGGTATAAGTTATTAGCTATAAGAGCTAGAGTTAAGAGGACTTAAAGGAACTAAAGAGTTAAATAAAGAATAAGATTAACTCTATAAGCTAGATTAAGATATTATAGTAATATATAGATAAAAATTAGTAACAATAATAATAGAGTTAGAGTACTTATTAATTAATAGTAATAAGAATTAAAAAAGGCTAGCTAGGGGCACTTAAACCTTAATAATATAATAGAAGCAGAAACTAAGACCACTATAGAACGCGGTTTAGTAACGGGTATTATAATACTATTAGATACAGCATCCATTACTTTATAAGACGGAAGAAGTAATATCTAGAAATAATTAAGCAAGTAGATAACTACTAGTGCTAGCTTACTACTTTATAAAGGTAAAAGGCTATAGGCTTAAAATTCTTAAGATGAGATAAGATATGCTTAAGATTTTTAAAATAAGATAAGACATATCTAAGAACCCATAATAGATAATAACCAATAGGAAAGGGCAGCAGCTTAGTTTTAAGATAAGTAAATAAGCTTAGGATAATAATTTCTAGGGAACTAAGATTTTAAAGAACAAATAAGGTCTATAGCAATTCTAGGTAAATATAGTGTTTAGCCTAAAGGTTAAAAGGTCTATACTGTAATTAAAAAGTAGGATAACTTTAAGGATCTATTTAGAAGACAAAAACTAAAAGAAAGTATAGATAAGTTTAGGTAAAGAATTATTATATAGTAAGAACAGAAGCTAGATTAGAGATTAGCTATATTAAAATATATAAGGGATAGAGCACCTATATAGAAAGTTATAAATAGGCCAAGGGTAGAAACGCTAAGAGCTAAGTAGTTTGATAAACTAGAATAAGAAGAGAATTTAGGGATTCTAATTAAATTTATAAAACAATATATAAAGGGTTATAATAATATAGCAATAAAGAAATACTTCTTTATAGATAGATTGTATACGCTTATAGAGCTATACTAAAAGTAGTATAAGTAGCAAGAAAATAATAAGTAGGAAGATTTCTGTATATAGTTAGATAAGAAAGCTATAGTAGATTAGGCTGTATTGGAAAGATAAATAGGTTATATTAAAGGAGACTTGCTTATAATATTAAAAAATCTAAAAAAAAAATAGGCTAGAGACTAGAGAGAGATAATATAAATATTAGTACTAGCAAATAATATAGTAATATTTAGATTAACGTAGGAGAGGTTTAAACTTAAGGATAAAGATAAACTAAGAGTTAACCTAAATTACCTAGGATATTATATATTGGCATAGATTATATATATAAATAATATATATAATATACACTAAGTACTAAAGGATAAATATCGCAAGTATTTAATAAGAATATATTAGATAAGGGGCTAAGCCAGCCATCCCAAGCCTTAACGGGCCAAAAGCGACGCCGCGCGACATCACCAGACCGAACAGGGACACAAGGGACACATGGGACACAAGGGAGAGGACGCCCAGTAGGAAGACCCCTATGGACGGCTACGGCAAGTTCAAGGCCGGGACAATTAAGAATTAGATTTAACGCGGCAAATATAACACATACAGCTAGCTTACAAGGGGCACACAGCCAACTGGCGAGAACGGGGGAAGAACCGGAGGCAATAACAGGCTTAGATTTAGAAAGGCTAGTAGGAACACAAGACATAGAAATAAAAAGCTCTATATAAAATAAGTAGTAGCTAGGGAGCAAACACAGGAGACAGAAGTTCTGAATATTTTAGAGAAAGTGGAAACGGAAGAAGCGAGGAGTGAAGGAGAGGCAAAGGACCCCCGCTAGGGGTCCGCTACTTGACTATTATATAGTATAACTGCGGCAATACGAACCACCGTCTAGTAAGGCCCCTACTAGATAGTCTAGACCTAGAGAAACACTATATTCTTGCTATATAAGAGCCGTATTATAATACCTATATATAATTAATATACTGCCCCTAAGGATTCTAGCTCCTGTATAAACCAAAAGCAGCCATACGTATATGCTTTATAATCAGTAAAAATATTAGCCTTACCTTATAGTTATGGCAGGCAGTTAACCTAGATATTGCAGTTATAACCATCTAGACATATAGGGGACTAGTACAAATTATTAATGTCTATAACCCTAGGGTTAAAGGGGTAGTATAGACAGAGAATATTATATCTATAATAAGCTTGCTAGAAACTGAATATATAGAGTCTATCCTACTAGGAGACATAAACCTCTACTACCTATAATAGGGGGGCATCTATGTTGCTGCTAATTAATAGGTAGAGTGCCTACTAAGAGCTATAGGCAACGGGGGCCTTAAGCTAGCTACCCCCCCAGGTGCAATTATATGGCAATGGGGTACCGCCAAAAGTACAATTAACCTTATAATTATAGACGAAAACCTATACTAGAGACTTAAAAGGTGCTCCCCTAAAGAAGAATAGGCACTTACCTTAGACTATATCCTTATCCAGATACAACTAGATCTAGATATTAAGGCGCAACCAAATGGTAAAAGATACGCAATAAGGAAGCTTAATATAGATAGCTTCCTTAATATAATTAAACAATAACTCTAAGACCTAGAAGAAATCCACCCAATACTAAACAAGCGAGGCTTATTGGCTACCCCTAAGAAAATTAATTAAAGACTAGAAAGGATCCAGGTAGTAATTAAAAGCGGGCTAGAAGAGCACTGCCCAGTTTTAAAACCAGGCCCCTACGCGTAACACGTATAGTCCGCATAGTGCGCGGCCCTTATAGCCGGCCAACAACGAGCAAGGAGGAAATATATAAGTAGCCACAATTCTAAGGACAAGAGATAATATAAAGATACAAGAAACCAGCTAAAGAATACCCTAAGAAAAGAAGTAAGGAATAACTGGAGATAGTTTATAAACGAATATACTACTAACCCAAGTCTCCCCTATAATAAGGGCCTTTAGACCATAGCAAAATAGGTAAAGAAAAAGGCGGGACGCCTAGTAGAAGATCCACACCTACTACCCCTATAAAGAGCAGGCAAACTATAGGCCATAAGCAATAATAACAAGAAGGTAAAGATCCTTATAGAAAGATTTTTCCCTTAACCAGCTCTAGCAGACCTTAGCGATATTACTAGTAAAACACTAGTAACTCGCCTAAGGGTTAACAGCGACATAATAACTAAAGAAATGGCTAGAACCATTAGCTACCTCTTAAATAACATAGCACTAGGACTAGATGGGATCCTAAACAAAGCCCTAAAGACCTATAGACCACTAATAGCACCTTAGCTTGTAGACGTAGCCAAAGCATACTTTATAATAGGCTACTACCCGTGACTTGGAAGATCTATAACAACGGTTGTTTTATAAAAAGAAGGTAAAGCAGACTACTTAATCCTAGGAAGCTACCGCCCTATTGCCTTAGAAAACACCCTAAGCAAGATCTTAAAAAAGGTTATAGCGGACCATATAACAGACACGGTAGAGGAATATACCCTACTACTATAAAGCTAAATAGGGGTAAGAAAGAATCGCTTAACGCTATTAGTACTTACACTACTTGCTACTACCATTAAAACTATATAGGCTATACAAAAGGACTTCGTAGTATTAATACTTAGCCTAGATATTAGCGGCGCCTACAATAATATACCCTATAAGCGTCTCCTATATATCCTTAGGGCAAAGGGCTTCCCAGAATAGATTATTTAGTTTATTTAAGGATTTATAGGCTAGAAAGAAATATTACTAGTCTTTAGCAGATACCAGAGCCCCCCTATTACAGTTATAATAGGAATACTATAAGGATTACCTCTATTACCTATACTTTTTCTCTTCTTTATAAGCAACCTGCTTAATACCTTTAAGAAAGGGGCGACCTAGGGGATAGGCTTTATTAATAATATAAACCTAATTATATATAGGCCAATAGCCGTAGAGAACTGTAGGACACTAGAGAAAGCCTATAATACCTATATAGAATAGGCAAGACAACATAGAGTCTAATTCTTACTAGAGAAATACCAGCTAATTTATTTTATAAGAAAATGTAACTAATCTATAAATCTTTAGTATATAATCCATATCTAAGGCTTTAGGGGTTAACCGGTTTAAGGCCTAAAGGTATTAGGAGTATAGGTAGATAGTAAGCTCCAGTAGAGCGCATATACGGCGTAAGCGGCCTATAAGGGCTAAGCATAGTATATCGCTATATTTAGGATCGTTAATTCTATATAGGGTCTATACTTCTAGAGGTTACGCCTACTATATATAGTAGTTGTCCGGCTAACCATAACGTATGGATCTAGCATTTGGGCCACTAGAGAAACTAAAAAAGGCCCCCCTAAATTACTCCTTAAACCACTCTAAAAGGTCCAAACAGCCTGCCTTAGGAGTATAATAGGTGGGTATAAGCGAACGGCCACAGCACTACTTAAGAAGGAAGCCAATATTCCCCCCCCTATAACTATATATTAAAGCCAATGTAATATAAAGGGTGTAAAAGGAACGCAACTCTAATATTATAAAGTATATTAAGATACGCCTAAACAAACTATAGAGGGACCCTAGGGTGCCCTATAGAAGAAGGAACCAACAACCCTAAAGTAGGGAAGATATATTAGGAAAACAGATAGAGAAAGCAAAAGAAGAATAGTGCGGCGCTAGGGCCCAGGCCTATATAGAGAAGGAAGGGAGACGCGTAAAAGGCCAGTAAAGACAACAGTAAGGGAGAGAAAGGAGCCAAAGTAGAGCATAAAAAAGTACTAGAAAACTATCTACCGTAACACAATACTGGTTAGACCAATACTGGAGAGATAAATAGGAGTTAAAGGTATAGAGGCAGACTTAGGCAAGGGGAACCTAAGCCGTAGCATAGGTAATACTATAGGGGGTAAATACCTAAGGGCTCTAAGAGGGCCTAATAAAGGCAGAAAATATAATGGCAATACTCTTAAGGACAGGAATAATAGGACTAAAAGATTAGCTTCACTAGGTAGGTATCCTAGTAGGTAGCCTAAGGTGCAAATATAGCTGGCTAAGACAGACACCAAAATATATAATACTGTTATGCCCCTTATACACCGGCTGAGAAGCAATGCTCATAGCAGCTGGTATAGAAAACTATAATATACTGCTCTTAACATAGAAAGGCCTTAAGGCGGCTACCTGGTGGCTTATTGGCCAAAATATACTAGACTAGTTCTGGGTTGTAAAGGAAATAGCAATAAAAAGCAAAGGGGCGAGTAATAGGCGCCTCCTAATAACTCTACAGGAGTAGAGTACAGTATGTAATACTAGCGCGTCTGTAGGTTTATTACGGCAGCAGTAGTTCCTAAGGAGGTTAAAAAGTAAGGTAGTAGAGCACCACTAGTGACTTATAGGCGACTTATAAGCAACCCCTAAAAGGCAGGGAGACGGATTACAGGGTTTTCTCAAATAGAGTTTTCTCCCCACATGTATATAAGGAGTAGTCCGCGTAGGCCCAACAGGGATCCAAATCGGACGTTAAGCAATGAATAATAATAATATATTAGATAATAGAAGGACAGTAATTTTGGAATACTAAGTATATATATAGTTAATACTTAGTAGAGGTTTAGGAGTTAGGAAACTTAATACTTTAACTAGGAAGATTTCTTATAGAAGAACGCCTAGAGGGATAATAGTGGTAGAAGTGCCTAGAAAATACTTATCTATAGCATATTAAGGAAAAGAAGTAAACTAAGTATTGGCCTAAGGAGGACTAAGTATAGTTAAGATCTAATAGTTAATAGTTAGAAAAAGTAGAGGCCTATAGAATTAGAGGGAGCTAGTAGTAGAGCTTTAGACCCTTAAAGGAGTTATAGAATAATACTTAAATCTAAGAGTTAGTTGGTAAGATTAAAAGTTTAAAGTATTAGTAGATAGTAGAGTAATAAAAAACTATATATTACTAGTAGTAGTAATAAAAAATAGGGTTACTATATAGACAGAAAGAATACTTATACCTATTAATAATAATTTTAGGAAATCTAATAACCTATAAAGGAGGTATTATTAATCTTAAAACGGGATCTATTTAGTTAACTATTAAAGGGAGACTAGTTAAGATGTCTTTTAATATTCTACTATTAGGAAAGGATAAGGTAATATTAGAAATGCCTTAGTTACAGAAGTATAATCTAAAAATTAATTAGGTTATAGGTTAGGTTAATATTAAAGATATATAATAATATAGAATGCAATAATAGACTAAGATGGTATAGTACTAAGTTAGAGTAATATATAAAGAGACTAAGCGGAGCTTAAGTTATATACTAAAAAGATACTATAAGTATAGAAAAAGGTTATAGAGCCTAGAAAGTAAAAAGCTATTAAAGTATATAGTATAGGATTATAAAATAGAACTAGAACTAGGAATAAGTTTAAAGTTCTTTCTAATCTATAAGCTTACTAAAACTAAGTTAGTAGCACTTAAGGAGTTTATCTAGGAAAACTTATAAAAGGGATATATTAGACCGTTATAGTTATTAGTAGAATATCTAGTACTATTTATCCTAAAGAAAAATAGAAAACTTATAATATATATTAACTATAGGCAGTTAAACAGCATTACTAGAAAGGATAGGTATCTTTTACCCTTAATTAGTAAGATCTAGGATAGGATAGGTAATATGCAAATCTTTATAAAGATAGATCTAAGGTGGATATACTATTAGATTAGGATTAAGGAAGGAGATAAATAAAAGGCAGCCTTTAGGTTAAAGGAAGGAGGACTATATAAGCCATTAGTAATGTAATTTAGACTTATAAATACATTAGTAATATTTTAAAAATAAATTAATAGTGTATTAGGAGAACACCTTAATGAATTTATTATGGTATACCTTAATGAATTTATTATGGTATACCTTAATAATATTATTATCTACTTAATAAACAAATAGGAGCACGGAGAATATATTAAGTAGGTCTTAAAGAGACTATAAGAAAAATAAATGCTAGTAGTAATTAAGAAATGCAAGTTCATTACTAGGGAGACTAATTTTATAGGATTTATTATTAAGCTAGGTAAAATTAGTATAGACCCAAAGAAAGTTAAAGCTCTAGTAAGTTAGTAAGAACTAGAGAATGTTATATAATTAAGATTATTCTTAGGGTTTTATAACTACTATAGGAGGTTTATAATATAGTGGCCTAAGAATATTAAGTTATTTATAAGACTTATAAAGAAAGAAGAACTATAGATATAGGGCAGTAAGTAGAAGAAGCTGTTTAAGGAACTTAAGGAGTTGTTTACCTAGGAACTAGTCCTCAAGATCTATTAACTAAAGTTAGACACAGTTATAGAAATAGATATATTAGACTTTGCACTAGGAGTATATTTACTATAAAAGCACTAGGATGTATAGTATCTAGTAGTGTACTATAGTTAGAAGATAACACTGCTAGAACTAAACTATAATATCTATAATAAGAAGTTGCTAGGAATAATTACAGCGCTTAAGAAATAGAGAGCATTTTTATAAGGCATAAAGAAACTATTTATAGTTAAGATAAACATTAAGAACCTAATAGGATTCCTAATAATAAAGGAATTAAACTAAGATAGGCTAAATAGGTAGAGATACTTACAGAATATTATTTTAAAATTTAGTATACTAAGGGTACTAAAAATGCAAGAGTAGATATACTTAGCAGAAAGGCAGAACTATAAAATAAAGAAAAGCTATTAGGGGTAATATTACATAAAGATAAGGACAGATTAATTAGGTATAATTATCCTAAAATTATAGGAACTTATAGGACACTAGAGAGTATATAGTTATAAAAGATCTAAAAAGTATAGAGTAAGGATCTAAACTTAGAGTAGTATAAAAGTTAAGAGGCTATATATATACTAAAGGATATTACAGAGTTTATTGGAGACTTTTATAAGGAAATAACTTAAGGATATAGTGGAGCTATAGGCTTAGTGTTAAGACTTTAAGAGGAGTTTATTATTTAAAGAATCTAGGGACTAGTAAGATAAGTTATAAAGGAATATTTAGATTGCTAAAGAAATAAACTAATAAGGCATAAGCTATATAAAAGGCTATAGCCTATTAAAATACTAGAAAGACTATAGAAGGTTATATTATAGGACTTTATTATAAAGTTACTAAAGTTAAGAGATCCTATTACTAGATAAGATTATAATGCAATCTTAGTAATAGTAGATAAGTTAACTAAGTAGGGCTACTTTATAGCATATACAGAAGAAATCTTAGTAGAGGATATAGCTAAAATCTATATTAAAAAAGTGTTTATAAGATATAGAGTACTAATAAAGATTATATTAGATAGAGATCTAAGATTTATAGTAGTATTTTAGGAAGTATTCTTAGCTAAATAAGGGGTTTAAGTAGTAATATTAATAGCATATTACCTATAGACAGATAGTTAAACAAAAAGGCTAAACTAGATATTAAAGTAGTATCTAAGGTATTATATTAATTATACGCAAAATAATTAGTTATTATTATTACTAATTATATAGTTTGTATATAATATAACACCACAGAAAGGGATAGGCATATTACCTTTTAAGGCAAATTATGGATATAAGCTAAGAATGTTATTATTACTATAATAAGTAAAGAAAATAAGTAGTACAGCTAAAAAAAGAATAGAGAACTTAATAAATCTTTATAGTTACCTTAAGGAAATAGTAAAACTAGTATAGATAAGGATAAAAAGGTACTATAATATTAAGAGATCTAAGGGACCAGATCTTAAGGAGGGAGATAAAGTGTAGCTACTATATAAAAGTTTTAAGAGTTAATAACTAAGTAAGAAGTTGGACTATATTAGACTAGGACTATTTATAATTAAAGTAAAGATTTTAGAAGTTATATACAGACTTAACTTACTAGAGAAAATAAAGATCTACTCTATATAGTATATTATAATACTAAAACTAGTATATAGGGATATTAAGTTACTAGTATATAAGGTAGATATATATAGAGGATAAGAAGATGACAAATAAAAGGTTTTCAAGATTATTAGTTATAAGAATATTAATAATAATATATAGTATAAAGTTAAGTGGATAGGCTATAAGGAGACTACTTAGGAACTACTAGATAATTTAAAGAACGCTATAAGAAAGGTATAGGAGTATTTAAAAAAAAGATTAGGCAGTATTAACAAAAAAGAATTATTAAAGAATAAGTTACCTAAGGGGAACCCAAGAGGAGCAGCTACTAAGGTATTTAGAATTATTTCCTTCTTTATTAGAAGAGAATCCGTTCTTTTATTACTAAGTTCCTAAAGGCCTTATTTTATAAGTTTCTACTCCTTAGAATATACCTTCTTATACACCTTTTTAAAATGGATTAACTAAGTAGAAGTAGTAAAATAAGAGTTAAGAGCATATTATTAAGCAGCAGCGGCCTTTTATTTAGCTTTATAAAACTAATAAAGTTTAGCTAGCGCTATAGACAGCTTATTATTAAGTTTTATAGCAGTAAATTAAACCTAGGACCCTAGCAACAATTAATAAGGGTACTTAAAAACTATTAAGAATAGTAGGACATGTATATTTAGTATTAAAGATAGAGTAAACATTATATGACAATTAAATATTTGCTTTAGTACTGTAAGGGCGCGAAGAGGCTTCGGGGAAGATTCAAAGGAATAATATAAATTCTATCTAAATCTAAGGGTATATAGCTTTTCAAGAGAACAAGACGTTGTGTAAAGAAGAGAAGGGAATAACCAGAGAATCTTATAATTAAATAGTCAGGGGTCTTGGTCGATGCGTACACATATACGCACGTGGACGGACTTTGGTAGAATTCAATTAATCTAGTAGAACTTAGCAGAAGTTAATTAAGCTAGCAGAATTCAGCAGAATTCGGTTAAAGCGTTAAGTTTATCTTATTAAGTGTTTTACTAAAACATTCCTACTATAACTAGGCTAGTCCCGTTACAGTACCCCCCCTTTAGCCAAAGGTTCAAAATAATTCAATTTAGTTAAGAATTTATAATTTTTTATTATATGTTGTATTTTTGCGTTAGGTGGTGGTCTTGGCAAGGCAGATCTAACTAATTAGACAACTTTAACCGCTGGTTAAAGTTCCTTAATATCTTATATATTACGTAATCGCGTTATAAACGTTATAACTTATTTTAAGTTCTTTTTAAATTCGAGTTTCGTGTATTCGTATTAGGTAGCAGTTATTTGCCTTTATATTATGTCTATCCAGCCAGAGTAGGCCGCGAAGAATAGTCCTTATAGAATTCTTTTACTAGGAAAGGCGCGTCGGCCTTAATCTAATTATAGGTTTTCTAGGTTTGTGTTTTATATCCTTCCTACTTAATAAGAAGTTTAAATTGTTTAGATTATAGTTTCTATCGCATATTATTAATTAAGTTAATAAAGTAAGAACCGTTACCATTATTAACAATTATAGGAGGTGGCGGTGGTACTTTATAAGTCATAGGATTATCTTTTAAAGGTTGCAACAAGCTTATATAAAATATTAGGTATATTTTTATCTCAGTTAGCAGTTTAAGCTTATAGGCGTATGGGCTTAGTTTCTTCTTAATTTAGTACAGCCCTATAAACTTCTAATTGAGTTTCTTTAAGGGCCATTAAGTCCGTATATTTTATGTATTTAGGTAAGCTATATTACCTTCCTTAAAGTCCTATGTGGGAGCTTGTCCTTTGTTCGCATGCCATTCCTATACTATTTAAGCGTATGTTAATTCACTTTATAACAGTTCCGTTAACTGCTTTATTTAATTAGCGAAGTTATACACGTCAATTAACTAGATCCATTTGATCGTAGGTCCTATTATATTAATTTTAGGTCGTGGTTTAAATCCAAGTTAAGGGTTTTGTCCATAGGTCGCGTAGAACAGCGTCATGCCTATTAATACGTTTATTATATTATTCGCAGTAAACTCAGCTAAAGGCAGCCATTTTTCCCAGTCATCTTGTAGGTAGGAGCAGTATATTTATAGGTATTGTTCTATAATCGCGTTTACAATTTTAGTTTAACTATCTGTCTCTAAATAAAACGTAGTTAAAAGTTGTGTTTAAATACTTAATTGTTTATATAGAGCTTGCCAGAAGTCTAAAATAAACTGGCTTCTATAGTTGGATATTATTAAGTTAGGAAGTCTATATAGCTTAAGGATATGCTTAACAAAATATTCGGCTATTAATATCGCATTAATTAAGTCTATAGGAATCATATATCGCATTTTTATAAGGTGGTTAATAACTACTATAATATTTATAAACCCATTACTGCTAGGCAAGTCAACTATAAAGTTAATTAAGATATCGCGCCATCTTTATATTGGAATTGGTAGCGGTTAAAGTACTCCTTGCTTCTTTATATAAGAGGTCTTTCTATGCACGCACATCCTATATGCTTGAACGTATTTTCGTACATAGTCGTGCATTATAGGCTAGTAGTATACTCGTTAAACAATCTTATAGGTCTTCACACAGCCAGGATACCCTACTATAGGGGAGTTGTGTACAAAATTAAGTATCTTAAATTATAAAGGTTTGGAATTTGGAACTACCATCTTCTATTAATAGTACAATCGATTATTTTAAATTTCGCATTTAGCGAGTGTAATGTCCTTATGCTGTTATTTTCCTGTTTAAATTGCTTTTATTATATCTATTATCCATACGTTATTCTTATATTCGTATTCTATTAGCTTGTTAATTTCTATTTCCTATTTATTAACTTCTAATTCATTTCTATTAAGTTCCGCATCTAGAAATATAGGATATAGCTTTTTAAAACGTTTAAGGGGCAGTAAAATCCGTAATTAATTTATAATCCGTTTATCTAAAGTGTTCGCAGATAGGTCCTGTAATTGTTATATTAATGCGTTAGGCTTCTAATTAAGTTTGCCTGGTTAATATATAATCTTAAAGTTAAATCATAAGAGGTATTCGGCCTAACGAATTTGGCGCTACGTTAATTGTTTTATAGTTATAAAGTACTGTAGGTTCTTATAGTCTATTAATACGCATATTGGGAACAATAATTCTTTAAGCTTAGAACGCCATTGTTCAAAGTATCTAACAATTACAAGTAGTTCCTTATTATATATCTCATAGTTCAATTTAGCAGGGGCGAGTTTCTAAAAGAGAAAGGCTACTAGATATAGCTTGCCGTTCTTATTATATTGCAATAATACTCCTTCTAGTATATAATCAGACGAATCTGTTTTAATAATACATTTAAGGTTAGGGTTAAAGTGGGTAAGAATTAGAGCAGTTATAAAACAATACTTTAGGTTATTAAAAGCTTATTTGCATTTAGTAGTCCATTTAAATTTTATATTCTTTCTTATTAGGTTTACTAATAGCTAGGCAATTTTTAAGAAGTGGTTAATAAATCAATAATAGAAGTTTACAAATCCTAGAAATCCTTAAACATCTTATATATTACTAGGGCTTCCCCAGTTTATAATTGCGGCGACTTTCTTAGGGTCTATTTTAATTCCATTATAGGATATAATTAAGCCTAAGTATATAACCTTGGATATGTAGAACTTGCATTTCTTAATATTGTATTATAAGCCCGCATCTTATAGGCGTTTAAGAACCATTTTAACGTATTTCTAATATTTAGAAAGCGAGGATGAGTAAATTAAGATATTATTAATATACGCGGTAACGAATACATTAAGGAATTTATAAAGCGTATTATTAATATATTGCTAAAACGTACTAGGACCGTTTTTTACGCTAAATAGTATTACTAGGTATTTAAAGAGTCCCTATTATATATAAAAAGCTGTGTACTTCTCATCTCCTTTATATATACAGATTTTATTAAAGGCAGCAACTATGTTAAGCTTTATAAAGTACCGTGCCTTTGCCAAATAGTTAAGTGTTTCTTAAATTAGGGGAATTGGATATTAGTTTTAAATTATAATTACGTTTAGAGCTTAATAATTAACATAAAATCTTAAGCCTCCTCCTGGCTTTTTAATAAATAGTATAGGTAAGGCAAATAGAGATTAACTAGGGCGAATAAATCCTTTTTCCAGATGCTTGTTAAGGTATTGTTATATTATAAGCAGTTCTTCTTATAACATACCATATAGCGGACCAAACTTTGGTGTTATACTAGGCTTAAGTTCTATCTTAAAATCGTACTTATCTTAGTGTGGGGCTAGTTAGTCTGCAAATCATTTTTTAAACTCGTTAATTAGATTATAGTACTCTTTGGGTATAAGAGGTTAAGGATTAATATACTATTTCGGTTCTAGTGCTTTCTTAATATCTTCTATAGTTATAGCAAAGATTTTATAATCTCATCTTTTTACTAATAAGATAAAGGGTACAGCCTATATTATACAAATTTTAAGAGGTTTTAACGTAATATCTTTACATTCTTTACTGCAATCGGCAGTCGTAGCTTTATTGTATTAGTTTAAGGTTTGTAGCAAGGGTAATTTATATTATTTTAAATTTAAATAGTTATGTGTATATTTATAGGGCAAATAGGTTTTTAAGCAATAACTTTGGTAGTAGGTTGTATAGAACTTTAGTGTTTCTTTAACCCAGCTAATTAAAGGGTTATGTTGTTTTAGCCATCTATATCTAAGTATTATCTTATATTGCTTTAGGGGTATTATAAATAGGGAAACATATTTAAGGTATTCGCCTATCCGCATTTTTATAAGAGCGTAGTGTATTAATTCGCCATATATTAAGGGTTTGCCGTTAAAGCCTTATAGGCCTTAGGGCTTATCGAGTTTCTTTAAATTTAGTCGTTAGGTTTTTATATAGTTTATATTAATAAAGCCCATACTAGTGGCTCTACTGTCTATAAGGATTTATACCTCCTTCTATTTTCTAAGTGTTTAAATTTTACTAAGTATATTAAGGGAGTCGTGTTATATATCAGCGCTAGAAGAGCCTAAATACTTATACTCTTCCACTTCTTGTCCTAAGGCGCAACTTAGCCCTAGGATAATTTATTTTCTAAGTTAGCCAAGGGTAAGATGCTTCGTAACAACTAGGTATAATTTATAGAACGAGTATAAGTTAAGGAATAAGTACGGCTTAAAGAACAAGTGCGATTTAAGGAGTAGGTGTAATTTAAAGACCAGGAGGAACTACGGCAGACTTTTTTAAAAGGGTAAGTTCGGCAATTCCTTTAAATATGTCCTTTTCTACCACATCTAAAGCATTCTTTATTTGCGGCTTAAGTTTTTCATTTGTTAGTTCCTAAGGGTGCGTAGAATCGAGTGGCGTCAAGGTCCATAGGGTCATATATAGGTTTTGGAAAAGGGTCGCGCTTTAGGGTATATATTAGTTTTGTAAAGCTTTAAACACAAGGTATAGTTAGCTTTAGAGAATAAGTCTATTTATTATATTAAAGGTCCTTATTAATTCGTTAACACATTATAGCAAATTTGGGTAGGTCCTTTAGCAGTTCCCTACCTACTAACTATGCTCTAATTTTATCTAAAATAGCTCGTTAAAGAGCAGCAACTCTAGCGGCTTTATTCCAATCTAGTTCGCTAATAAGGCCTAAAAAATCCAAAAAGAAGCTTATAAAGTCTCGGTTCTATTATTATAGGTTTTTAAGTTTAGTAACAGCAGTGTATTTGCGGCTGGCGTTATTATATGTTCGTTCTAGTAGAGAGATAAAGGTTTTAAAATTAACAAAGGTGCCGTTACGGAAGAATAGGTCTATGGTTTATACAACATCTTTACTTAAATAAGACATTTTATAGCTAACCTTGCTAGCTTTAGTAGGGTATTAGTTATAGTTTGTTAAAAGTTTAAGACAGAGCTTGGTTACAAAGGGATATAGGTTATTTTAATTTCTATTAAATATTAGAGGGTTAGAAAGCTTTTCTAATTTCGCGGTAGGTACTAGATTTATTATAGGTATAGGTTAAGCTACTATTACTAGTTTAGGGTTCGTATTTAATGGGCTAGGTTTAGATACAGTTATATCAATTTTATTTATAGGCGGTGTTGGGGTCTCTAACATAAATGCTTAGACGTTATAGAGTTCTTCGCGGAGTGCTTCTATTAATTGCTAATACTGGGCTTCTAGTGCAGCCCGCTACTAAGCTAAGGCATTTATAAAGGACTATTATATTATGGTCAACTGTTTCCTAACTAGGGATATAATACTTATGGTTATTAAAGAGGATTTAGGTTCGTTTGCCATTTCAATAGTAGTTATTTTTTTTAACGCAACGTAATATAAGGGCGCGAAGAGGCTTTGGGGAAGATTTAAAGAAATAATATAAATTCTATCTAAATCTAAGGGTATATAGCTTTTTAAGAGAACAAGATATTATATAAAGAAGAGAAGGGAATAACCAAAGAATCTTATAATTAAATAGTTAGGGGTCTTGGTTAATGCGTGCGCACGTACGCACGCGGACGGACTTTGGTAGAATTTGATTAATCTGGCAGAACTTGGCAGAAGTCGATTAAGCTAGCAGAATTTGGCAGAATTCGGTTAAAGCGTCAAGTTTATCTTATCGAGTGTTTTACTGAGACATTTCTACTGTAACTAGGCTAGTCCCGTTACAAGTACACTTTAAATATAAAGAGAGTTGCTAAGATAAAGGGCTCGCTAATGTAATATAAGCTAACCCCTTTTTTACATAATAAGAATATAAAGATAGTATTATCTTACTTAGAGACAATATAGTAGTAACTATATAAGTATAATATTGCGCTTATAAGGAAGAAGAGGCTTTAGGTATAATAAGTAATAATATTAACTAAATTAATTAAACAGATATTACACCTCTAGTAGATAACTTAGAGATATTAGGAATCTTTAAGGACAAAGATAAAGAGGAAAGAGATGGTATTATAAACGCTTTAAGTATAATACTATAACTACTTAGAGAAGAGTTAGAGGAAGCTAGTTAGTTAATAAGGGCATAGTCTAAGATAGAACTAGTGGAACTATATAACAAGGAATAGTACTAAGGTTATATAATGTTATATATAGTGTATATAAGATATGCAGTATACGCTATATATATTATATATATTACATACATTATATATAAGGAGGACTTCTTAGGAGTAAGGTTATATATTTAAAGGACTATAGTTCCTACCTAGATAGTTCCTTCTTTATAGTAAATCTTAGAATATAATTAGAGTTAATCTGTTGGGCAACCACTTCACCAGTTATACTTATTACGTTATTAACTTCTTGTTTACCTATACACCTAGCCTATTAGCAAGTCTACCGTGGTATTTCCCATAAGGCTTCGTTATATTAGAAAGATATTAGTATACTATTATATATAATCTAGCTATTTAGCCCCTACTTTAAACTTCTAAAAAACCTTAACAAGGAAAAAAATATAACTAGAGAAAAGATGTGAGGATTGCCTAAAAACCTATTAAAAGCCTACCGGAAATATGCTGATAACTACCTAGATTAACCTAAGGATTTTTATACAACTTTATATTTAAGCCTTTATGCTAGTATATAATTAATTATAGGTATTATAGGTAATTTAGTACTCTTAGTATAGTTCTATAGAACCTTTTAGTATGGAATTTAATATATAGAGCCTTAGCTTATCGCTATCTTTTAACTATTAAGATATTAATCTATAACATTTTCTTATAATCCTCTGCGTCACTAATATATTACTCCTATATTTGCTTTTGGGCTTATTAGGTACAGTTAAGGTATTAATTAGTTAATTAAGGAGACTTGTCTCCCAAGATTTAGTATATATACTTTTAAATCTAGTGGTCCTATGCTATATAATTAGTATAGCTTTACTGTTAAGTAAATAGAAGAAATACTTTATAATAGCGCCTCTAGCTATTATATAATTATTAAAAACGTCTATAACGTTATTATTTAATACTATAGTATTATTTACGTATAATTTAACCTATATATATCTTTAATTGATGTCTTAATTACCTTTTCTAGCCATATAGTTGGTTTTTCTTATAAGGAAGTAATGGTTAAATAGTATATACGCATGTTTTCTTCTTTTTAAATTGCGCTATTATAATAGAGTTATATTAGTAAGGTTGCGACTATATACTGGAAGGGTATTAGAAAGCAAAGTATAAAGATACTTTATTTATTAAGCTTAATTCTTTTCCTTAATACCTTACTTTCCATTATTAACCTTTATCCAATTTTAGACATTTACTTAATATACTTATTAAGACTTTTTTTTTTTTTAATATACCTCTTTACTCTTCTACTAATTGCTTTTTTTTAAGTAAATTCTTTAGTCTATCCTAGCCCTGCCGCTCTATATAAAACCTTAGCCTTTACCAACTCGCAATTAGTGCTGGTCCTACCTAAATAATTTTACCTATACGTTCTTAAAAGACTAGAAGTCTAATAAGAAGATTCTGGATGCTTATAATAAGACTTACTGCGTAAGGTCTAATACCTTTAGTCCTTATAATTAATGCATACGTATTAAGAGCGGCAGTTATATTAAGATAAGCTTTCCTATCCTTAATAGATTTTTATTATTAACTTTAAGCTTTAATAGCCTAGGCCTAAGTAATAACATTCCTTTAATATCTTTAACTACCACACTACCCAGGCTCTCTCTTATTTTAGCGCCAATACTAAACGTCTAGCTTAAATTTAAAACTATACTATAGCTATCTATACCGCCTATAATTCCTAGTAAGCTAGCTAGTAACACCTAATAAGGAAGTAAGGTTAGTATACTAAGAATAGGGTAAAGGATAGGGGTAATAAGAAGATTGTCATCTACTATAAAAGGGAGTTTATATATACGCGTTAAGTTTCTAAAGAATATAATATAATGCGGTATTAGGTAGGTTACCCTTTGGGTACCTAATAGATAGGTAACTAATAGTTATTATAGTAAGGTCTTAGTGGTTCTAGACTTTACTAGCTCGCTAACGTCTCTATTTATTCTAGGCTTGAGTGTGTCTTTATTAATTATAAGCTTATACCTTAAGAGCTTTATTAGTACTAGTTTGGACCTAATATTAATGTTAAGCGTTTAAGAGTCTTTACTCCTTCTACACCTTATTAGCCTGCCCCTATTATTATACCTATCTATACTTCTATTAAAGGTTTTAGATCTTATTCCTATTAGCTATTACTTAATAGGCCAATAGATACTAATCCTATACTTAAGGATAAGATATAGTGGCTTTTAATTTGGGTATTTAGAATTAATTCTTATATATAGTAGCAATTGAGGATCTCGATTAGTACTTAGAAAGGCCTTATAAGGTATTTAGGATGGGCCTATAAGCCTATAAAAATAGTGTTCTTAATATAGACTAATTAATAAGAATGCAATTTTAGTAAAATACCCTATTAATTTTATGCTATATATATATAAAGGCTAAGGACCTATCCTACCTTAGGATATAGCCCTAATTAATCCTTATAGTTTCCGGAGCCTATTTATTCTATATCTAATTTAACCTATTTCTTACTCTTTAGGGCCTCTTATAGCCTACTCTAAGCTTTCTTTATAGGTTGCGATAATACTATAGTATTAGAGCGCTTTCTGCGATTTATGGATTACGGACCTTAGTCTTAATATTTGTCGGGAATATATCACGTGTGGTTACGTGGTCACGTGTCGCCGCAACACTAGCGTGGCGAGGAGCCTTAAGCTCCTCGCCCTTCCTTATTAGAAGAATCAATTAACCATTATCATACTATCTATGAACCGTAGCTACGTGATATCACCTTATGTTACCAACACTAATCAGTAGTTAACTTCACTGTTATACCACAGAACAGCTAGGTATTCCACCAAGAAGAGACGAGCCACTGTACCAGTACTACTCGTGCTAAAGGAAGCTGTCTTTTGAGGTCAGAACTGGTCCTAAACCTCAAATAGAACTTTTCTACAAATCTAAGGATCTAAAGGCCAGAACTAGTCCTAAGCCTTTCCAAGATTACAGATTCTTGCGTCTATTACGCAGAACAATACGCTTTACGAGTCTTCGCGATTTAAGGCCAGAACTGGTCCTAAGCCCTATAATTGCAGATTCTTGTCTAAACGCGTACTAAACGACAATTGATAATCCCTACACTAATAACACCTCCTCTCCTACAACCCAATAACACTTCCCTTCCTCCAAAAACATGGCTACGATTACTCTAAATAACTGGAGAGATTCCTTACCACCAGGGGTAGCTGCGTATACGAAACTCATCGATGAAGATTGGGACGAATTTCCCGTTTTTAATATAACAACCTATACGGCAAAACAAGTCAATGGCTTCCTCCTACACTATATTCTCTTCTACTAAAGTAGACACTACGCCGATGTACAACTGTGGGAATATTTTAGGGAGGATTTTATAGGATGGACCGCTGACACCTAGGTACTTGGCAATGTTAATATTGTTTAGAATTTTCGAGACTTCCTTTAGGAGAATGGAGTATTTGTCCCTATAGATGGGGGCATTATTAGAGACAATATTTAGGAGCAGGTCCTTAACGTAAAGGAAGAGCACAAATGGACTTTATAAGAGATTGAGCACCAAATACGCACTATAAAGAAGTTTAACTCTTAATGGAATCCCAACAACAAACAGCCACAATTAACACCTTTCTATAGTCCCCTATTAGCTACACAAGCATCTCCAGCCCAACCACTAGCTGCTCCGCCAATTCTACTAGCTATTCCAACTGCTGCACCACTAGAGACGCTTTAACCTCCGCAGCAACCTCCGCAAGAATCTCCGTAGCAATCTCAGCAGCAAGCTCTATAAGAACCACCATAGATAACTTTAGGCTATCAAACACCTTAAGTTCCTTAGCCTCAAGTTCCTTAGGCTGCTGTATCTTAACCTATGCCTTAAGCTCCATCCCACCAGAGATTCTTAACCTCGTTTAACTTAAGCGCCGAGACATTTCCTCTAACCCCTACCGCGACTAGACAACTGGCATAATAAGCTAGATCTATAAATAATATCCTAACCTACTAGCAGCAAGCTTGACAAGAACCTCCGTAGTAACCTCTACAGCAATCTCCGCAGTAATTTCCGTAGCAATCTCCGTAACAACCTCCGCAATAACCTTTGTCTTCAGTTCCCTAGTATCTACTAATTTAACACTATAGTGCATTTTCGGTTACGCTTAAAGATTGTACTAGTAGCTCCTATTATAGCAAGATCACTGGAAAATCAGATAACTTAAGATCTGCAATTAGTACCACTATTCGCTCTTATAAGGCACAGCAATTTTACTTTAATAACTACCCTTAGCAGGAGCTTAATTACGGCGAATATAACAGTTATAACAACGGCCAGTACTGCACTGATTGCTCCTACAGATGAAGTGGGTATAGATAAGGCCGTGGCAGCTATAATAGACGTAGAGGCTCTGGCTACTGCGGAGGAGGCTCTTGTGGAGGATCTAGTAGAGGTGGATTCTAGAATGGAGCCAGATATCAACAAGCTCCGCAACTCTATTTTAACGATATAGTTCCCTAGTTAATCTACCCAGGATTTCCTAGTAAGAAAGTATCACGTACTAAAAGGTAATTTGAGGTTATAACAGTTTAAGGTTTACTACTTAGTCAACCACCATTTCTTTAGTAAATTTGGGACAGCGAGACTTATATTATAATAGCAATAGTAAGTAAGAAGGATTAATATCTGTTACACTAGTTAAGTAGTTAGAACGGCATAGTCACACAGGCAACCTATAAAAGAAGAATTGCTAGTGTCGGGAATATATCACATGTGGTTACGTGGTTACGTATCGCCGCGACACTAGCGTGGCGAGGAGCCTTAAGCTCCTCGCCCTTCCTTATTAGAAGAATTAATTAACCATTATTATACTATCTACGAACCGTAGCTACGTGATATCACCTTGTGTTACCAACAATATTCTTTTAGAATATCTTTATAATAATTAAGGCAATTCTTTAGTTCCTATATAGAGTCCTTAGCGGACTAGCCTAGCTATTTAACTTGATATTAAATCTTATTCTTAACAGACTTAGAGTATAGTATAGCTTTAACCTTATACTGCTTGCCCACTACTTTAGGGTATTAAATTAGGCCTAGATGGAAGTTCTTTTCCAGTAGTAGTTTATGCTATAGCTCTAGTAGATTTATATAAAATACTAAATATATATAGGCTATAGATAGGGGTAGCTAGAGATAGTAGGCCAGCTTATTAATTTATTTCTTAATTTAAAAGAGACCTGGGTATCTTATATTAAGCTTCTTTAATAGTTAATAGGTTTTAATATTTGTTAAATATAATAAAACCTTATTGCCTACGCCAAAATGCTTATCCTAGTGTTTATAGTTATACTAAAGTCTTTGCTGCTCTTAAGCATCTTATAGGCTCTACTTCGCATACTTCTATTACTTCTTCCATTTCTTAAGATACCCTTATACTCTTTAGTAAATATCCTTAAACTTCCAAGTAGGATCCTATAATTAATTATATGGCCTTAGCTAGTAATTATTTAGTATACTATTAAATCTAGATAGTTAGACGCTATAGGCAATCTAGATTAGTATAAACTAATATAATAAATAACGTATTTCACGGGTGAGCTAGTCAAACGGGTGAGCTGATCACTTCAAAAAAACACCAAAAAATGGAAAAATCACACTTTAATATCTTAACAACCACTTAATAATAAATTTTAATAATTTAAATTTGGACTTTTATATATACTCTCTAGCTCCTATTAAAGTTATATAATAAATAGTC